>Ga0307378_10000128_pt1 | contig 138650 bp, 106 predicted proteins | sample UN1MG_FD_202238 | JGI IMG/M metagenome (GOLD analysis project Ga0307378, IMG submission 202238) | Soil microbial communities from Risofladan, Vaasa, Finland - UN-1 | ecosystem: Environmental > Terrestrial > Soil > Coastal area > Acid sulfate soil | place: Finland: Risofladan, Vaasa... | reverse complement strand
GCCAAGACCTTCAACCGGTCTCGCTCCTTTTGACTCATTCGTAGTTCCATCCTCTTTCCCTTTCCACGCCAGAAAAGAGGACATTTCTACTTTGCACAGACCGGACATTACAACTTTGCGCTTACACCGCGGCCTGCGGGATCTTCAGGTCCGGGATTTCGACGTGATATGACTTCTGCCCCATCGCTACAGGCGGGCTCCACTCGAGCGCCTCCTCGCCTTCGGGCATGAGGACCCGCACCTCGATGGTGTACCCGTCGCCCGCCGGCACGTTTTCGTTGTCGAAGTATCCTTGCATGTCCGTCAGCAGCGGGTAAGAAACGTATTGGTTGCCTTGGTTGTCCGTAAAGCGCAATTCAATCGCCGCGATCGGTACCGGTTTTCCCGCGTCGTCCACGACCCGGCCCGAGATCTCGATGATGTTGCACGAGAGCACCACGTTCAGTTGCGTCGAGTCCGGCGAAACCGTAAAAAGCCCCGCCCGCTGTGTGTTCTGGCTTATCGCCATATACGACACCGGTTCCGGCTTGCCAACCGCGAGTTGGATGCGCCCGTTGATGTCCGACTGCTCGCCCCAATAGACCATCATGGGCCACTTGTTTGAAAAGTACGCGTCCGGCCGCGGATAGCCCGTGTCGCTGACCACCGTGACGCCGACTGTCGCAAGCGGTTCTTCGGTGGTCTCCTCGGTCGGTTCCTGCGCGGGCGCGGCTGGCGGCGCGGCCGGTTGTTCAGGCGCGGCCGCCTCCTGCGGCGCGACCGCTGCTGTTTGCACAGGCTCTGGGCGGCCGTCATTGGTGTCCCGTTGAAGTGCGGAAAAAATGCCCGCCAACGCCACAATCCCTGCTATCACGGCTGCGGTCTTCATGGAAAGTGCCCCCTTTCCGGCTAACATGCGGCTGAAACTGCCCGTAATCACTCTCGGCTGAACGCCGGCTATGGCGGTCCGCCCGAGGCTCTGCACCAGATCCGCCGGCAGCGCCTCGGCGGCGTTGGCGGCCAGCATCCCGGCGAGGGCCGGCGCCGCAACGGCAATGCCTTTGCGGCGCAGGCGCTCGCGGACCTCGCGGATCCCCCTGTCTATCCTGTATGAGACGCCCGCACGCGACAACCCGAGGTCGCGCGCGATCGAGTCGTGCGTTTCGCCCTGGAGAAAATGCCGCACGATCGGCCCGCGGAACTTATCATCAAGCCCTTCGATGGCTTCGTCGACATAGGTTTGGACGTCGTCCCAGCCGGCTTCCTGAGCCGGGTCGAGCGTCTCGATGTACCGCCGCTCGCGCCTGCGCCGGCGCGACTCGGCCCGCAAGTGGTTCAGCGCCATACGCGTAGCCGTCGTATGGAGCAGCCCGGCCAACGACGGGCCCGCACGGCGCACCGTCGCCAGCCGCAGGAAACACTCCTGCGTCGCGTCCGCCGCTTCGGTCCCGCTGCCGAGGATGCGGCGGCACGTCGCGTACACCATCCTCGAGTGGCGCGCCACGATCTGCGCCATCGCCTCGGCGTCCCGCCGCTCGACCCACCGCTCCAGCAGCACCGCGTCTGGCTGTTCCATCGCCCGATACCCTTTCTGGTCCTCACTGTTATTACACCGCGCGATGCGGCTTGGCAAGTTCCCTTATGACGGCGAACCTTGAGACATGCCTCTGTTTTATATAGCTTGAGTTGGTGCACTTTTTGAGAGAAGAAATGGTGGTGGTTTTGCGAGACAAGGGTGATTTAGTTGACAGAATTGGTACGTAAAATAAGAAAGAAAATAAAAACCAACCATAAGGAACGTAAGGGACATAAGGATATTTTGGTTCTTCCGCAAATTGCGGGAAAGGCCATCTTTGTCGAACCCCTGCCGGGGTTCTGCGGGTGTGCGGCGCTGCTACCCAGGATAGCACCAACCCCTTCGGGGTAGGCGCAATCCTGGGCTGACGCTTGTCGAATCCCTACCGGGATTTCCAGGCAGGCCAAACTCTGGAACAAAGACACGGGCCGGGGTAGCAGCTGGAAAGATTTCGGGCAAGCTTTCCCGGAAATTACGGATGAACCGATATTTTTTTGGGGGATTGCTGATGCGACCGGATTTTGCCAGGCTTGAGGTGTTCCCTAGGATTCCGGCGGTGGGTCTAGACTGGAGTTTTGCCATTTTGCGCGGTGCAGAAAGCACGAAACACTCGAAAAGTCGCCAAATTCGGAGGTTTTGCACGACCCTGCAATGAGTCGGGACAAGAAGTGGGGTCCGCAAAAACCCCAGGAGCTGTTGAAATATCGATTGACATTGGCATTCTACACTTCCGAAAATGGCAAAACTCCAGTCTAGAGCTTGGGGGGAGGGGGCTATTTTTGTGGCCGGAATAGGGAAGTGGCGGCGCGGCGTGCTATGAAGCGGCTTAGGCGTGGGGCGAACCGTTCGAGGTGGTACATGATGCGTGCTTCGGGGGACACCAAAACCACGCCTTTCCCGGTTCGGATGGCCTTGAGGATGGCTTGAGCGACGCGTTCGGGTCCGTATCCGCGGTGTGCGTATTTGCGTTCGAGAGCGGCTCGGAGTTCGGCGTGGTCGGGGCCGGCGGTGCGGATGCGCATAGTTTGGACGATGCCGGTGGCGACAATTCCCGGGCACACGGTTGATACGCGGATGTTGTGGGGGCGGAGGTCTTCGCGGAGGGCTTGGGAGTAGCCGAACACGGCGAACTTGCTGGTTAAATATCCGGCGACGCATGGGCTGGGCCAGTAGCCGTACATGGACGCCAGGTTCAGGACATGGCCGCCGCGGCCGGCGGCCACCATTGGGGGTACGAAGTGGTGGCACATATGTATGATACCCCACACGTTTGTCGAGAGGACCCATTCCCAGTCTTCGAGGGAGAGGTCGAGCATGCTGCCGGCAACGTATACGCCCGCGCTATTGACCAGGATATCCGCGGTGCCGAACCGGTCGTGTACGTGCCTGGCAAACGCGGCGACGGAATCGCGGTCGCCGACGTTGACGCGTTCGGCGAGGGCGTCGCACCCTTTCGCGGCCAGTTCGGCGCGGAGGGTATCGAGTGCGGCCTCATTTAGGTCGCAGGCCGCAATGCGGGCGCCTTGTTGCGCCAACGCCAGCGTCGTGGCCCGGCCGATGCCGCTGGCCGCGCCGCTGATCACGGCCAACTTTCCTTCGAACAAAGTCATGCGTATCTCCCGCGGGGCGATTATAGCGTTGACAGAGCGAAGTTGACAGAGCGAAGTGCGAAGAAAAGACGCCGCCTCGAGGTGAGGCGGCGTCAAGACGTATTGGCGTATCTACTTACACTTCGCCGAGCAGGTCGAGAACTACTGTCCAGCCGGCGCAGATTGGGAATTCGCCAGGGTACTTGACGAACTCGACGTGGCCGTCCATATAAAGGACGTTGGCGCCTCCGGGGATATGATTGGACCATTTGACATACTCGCCGCCGCGGAAATCGTCCTGCATGACGAACAGTTCGCTTTGTGCGCGGCTGCTGGCGGCGGGATTGTTAATATCCGTAATGAAGAAGCGTTCAATGCCTTCCCGAAACCGGTATACGGACAGGCTGCCTTCGTGAATGTCTTCGTCGAAAACGGTGGCATTTCCACCACTATACCACTCGGTCCCGATCCTGGTGATGATACTACCCAGTCCGACTACCAAATCTAAATTTACGTCATCGAGAGTGGCATTGGGGTCGTTGATAGCAGCCGGGTTGGTGAACACTTCGCGTTCGGTGAAGGCCCAGGCGTAATAGAGGTAGCAGAGGTCGCGGAACCGGCAGGGTTGTACCGGGTTGCCTTCCGTGTCGTTCACAAGATAGTCGGTATAGTTGCCATCGGAATCCGAGGGGCACACGGTTACCCTTGGATCGCTCAGGTATTCGGGATACACCTCCGTGCCGTCCCAGAACACGGCGAATCCGTCTACGTGGTCGCAATTATCTCCAGAGTATTTCTTGAGCGTGGGGAACTTCTGGCCTTTGGACTCGTTGGCGTACATTTTGAACATGAGTCCCATTTGTTTGAGGTTGTTTTGGCAGCTCGAGCGTCTTGCAGCTTCGCGGGCGCGTGCGAGTGCGGGCAGCAGGATGGCCGCCAGGATGCCGATGATGGCTATGACGACCAGCAGCTCGATTAATGTGAATCCTTTTTTCATGATGACTAACCCTCCTTTAGTTTCCAAGATTTCTGCATATTATGGCTTGTGCACCGACTCCAAGATATCAGTGATCTGCGAAAAACACAATAGGTGGAAACACGGAGGAAAAGTCAAAACAGGATAACCGGATTGACAGGATGAGCCATGGCAGGCGCGGCCGGGGGCGTCCCGACGGCGGAGGGCAAGCCCAGCGGTCGCGCGGGAGCGCGACCCCACCGCGTGCAGGCGGGACGCCCGCACCACAAGCAGCAGGCGGGACGCCCGCGCTACGATAGCGTGGCCGCGAAAAGCAGGGACCGACGTGCCTCCAAACTGCCGGAAGCGGTCGACCTCGAAGACTCGGTCGCGGTCAGTCCGTATTTTTTGCTTGTTGAGTGGCGGGGTGGAAACTGGTAGAACATGAGTTGGCTTAATGCGGGGGCGGAATTGATGGTAGAAAAAGGGCTTTTTAACCAGAATGTGATAGCGGTGATCTGGGATTTTGATAAGACGTTGTCGCCGCATTACATGCAGTCGCCGTTGTTTCATGCGTACGGGGTGGATGAAGGGGCGTTTTGGGGTGAGGTGTCGTTGTTGCCGGCGTATTATGGGCGTGGGGGCATCCGAGTTCAGCGTGACACGTGTTACCTCGGGCATTTGCTTTCGTATGTGCGTCATGGGCGATTTCCGGGTTTGTCGAACGCGCGGTTGCGTGAGTTGGGTGCGGAGATCGAGTTTTATCCGGGCGTAGTGGAATTGTTCGAGCGGCTTGGGGGGGTGGTGCGGGAGGGTGCGTTTGCGGATCTGGACCTTCGTGTGGAGCATTACGTGGTAAGCACGGGATTGGCGGAATTGATAAGGGGGTCGAAGATCGCGCCGTTGCTGGCGGGCATCTGGGCGTCGGAGTTTATCGAGACGCCGGCGGGTCCGGGTGACGATTTGAGGGGGACGCCGAAACCGGGAGAGATCTCGCAGATCGCGGGGTTCCTGGATCACACGACGAAGACGCGTGCGTTATTCGAGATCAACAAGGGGATCAACCGGCAGTCGGGCGTCAGCGTGAACGACTCGATCCCGGAAGAGGAGCGGCGTGTGCCGTTCAAGAATATGATTTACGTGGCGGACGGGCCGAGCGACGTGCCGTCGTTCAGCGTGGTGGGGAAGAGCGGTGGTCTGGCGTATGCGGTGTACGATCCGGCGTCGGCCGAGCAGTTTGCGCAGGCGGTGGCGTTGCTCGAGACGGGCCGGGTGGACGGACACGGTCCGGCGGATTACCGTGCGGGGACGGGTACGGATATGTGGCTGCGGCTGCATGTGCGGCAGATCGCGGAACGGATTTTGAGGGAGCGGAAAGGGACGTTTGCGCGGAAGGTGGGACCGGGGCCGACGTTCTTGGATGGGTGAAAAGAAATCTAGAAAGACAACGTAAAGCTATTCTGCGGACCAACGTAAACGAAGATGCCATGCCGTAGAATATCGCGGCCTATCAAGCAGTCTATGGGCTGATCCTTGAGCGGGGCTTCGATAACAACTTGGTCGACTACAACCTGATTTGGAAACAATATCCGCGCCGCGTATTCATAACAGAAGTGCTGTGTTGACGACGGCGTATTGATGTACACGCCGCCTATCGGTTTCAGGCCCAGCGCGGCAGCAATGCCCGTCTTGACCACGGTACATACTGCCCCGGTATCAATTAGTGCGACGGCTTTCCGGGTTGTTGGGCCGAGCACACCCAAAGCTGACTTGCCCGGCGAGATGACAACATCCAAAAGAGGCCCAATGCTCTCCAGATCGGAGATCTGAGAGCTAACGTGCGGCATTACTACACTGCCAGCAGATGGGATACAAAATTATGAGGGCTTTCGACTTTGAGGATTCGCTTTGTCAAAAACGGCGTGTTGCCAAAGAGCTTATATCCCTCCGCTATGGCGTCTTCGCGCGAACTGTAGGTCCCCACGACTTTCTCACCCTTGATAAGCACGAATTCGTTCTCGGCGGACGCCAGAAGCCGTTCTCGTTCCTTTTCATAAGTCTCAAGTTCTTGAGCCAACTCGTGTTCCAGAGCTTTCATTTTGAAAAACCACCCAACTCTAGCGCCGCTGCAATCTTCCCGGCGGATGCACTCTCGAAACAGGATGAGGTAACCGCTTACTTTATAGATAAAAATCTATCACTACCTCCAGAGTTTGTCAAGAAACATCTATTCTAAATATTTAGGTTCATTCTTGACAGGAAGACAATGGCCAATCTATAGGGACTTGAGCTACAGATCTATCTCTTCCCGCCCTTACGTATTCCCCCAATCTGTTTCATAAACGTTGCTTCTCGAAATAGGCCCTGAAGATATGTTCAGGCTGGAAATCTATTGACAATGTGGTGGCTGCACGCTACGGGTCTGGCAACTGGAACCTCGACCAATAGCCTGCAGCGATTGCAGCGGATATACTATCCGCAATGAAACCGCCGCTCGTATATGTGTTGGTGATCAATTGGAATGGGTTGCCGCACCTGCGTGAATGCTTTGACACGCTGCTGGCAGGCACCTACGCCAACGCCCGGTTTCTTTTAATTGACAATGCCAGTTCGGATAGTTCGGTTGCGTTTGTGCGGACGCATTACGGCCACGACAAGCGGGTGGAGATCCTCGAGTGCGGGACGAACCTTGGTTGGGCGGGGGGTAACAACGCGGGGATGCGGCGTGCGCTGGATGCGGGTGCGGATTATGTGTTTTTGCTGAACAACGACACGGCGACTGCGCCGGATGCGGTGGAGAAGTTGGTTGAGATGGCGGAAATGAAGCGGGACGCGGGTGCGCTTGCTCCGAAGATGTTGATGTACGGTTGCCCGGACATTTTGAATTCGGTGGGTTTGGAATGTTCGATTATCGCGTCGTCGTGGGATTTGGGGCTTGGGCGGCTGGACGGTGAGCGTTGGAACGCGCCGCGTCGGGTGATCGGGGCGTGCGGCGGTGCGGCGTTTTACCGTGGGGATGCGTTGCGGAAAGTTGGGTTGCTGCCTCCGGATTTTGGCATTTACCTGGACGACCTGGATTTGTGCCTTCGGATGTGGAACGCGGGGTATGAGGTGTGGAGTTGTCCGGGCGCGCGAGTGCGGCACAAGTTCAGCGCGACGATGGGCGCGGGGAAGAACGTGCGGCGGAAGTATTATTTGAACACGCGGAATCGGGCGCGAGTGATCCTGCGTCATTTTCCGTTTCGTCATTGGCCGCGTGTGAAGCTGCTTTACGGGGTGGGTGAGGGGCGTGCGATTGGTCGTGCATTGCTGGATGGTGAGCCGTGGCGAGCGTGGGCGCACGTGCGGTCGTGGGGCTCTGCGGGGGCGTATTTGCCGCGGGCGCTGGCCTGGCGGGCGAAACACGGGGCGGCGTGCCGGTTTTGGCCGTTGATCCGGCAGGACAAGATGTTTTTTGGTGGTGCGCCGCTGCCGGAGGACGGTTGGTACGAGGCGCGGGATGTTGGGGGTGAGAATGTGCGGCCGATGTCGCGTCGGGCGGTATGGGAGAGCGGGGGTGGCGCGTTGCGGGTGCGGCACGTCAATTGTTATCCTCGGTTGGGGTCGACGCGGGTGGACGTGATGCAGCACGGAGCGCGGTTGGCGGTGCTGGCGACGGTGGGGCGGGGCGAGGCGGTGATCGAGACGGGGCCGGGGCCGGTGGAGTTTGTGTCGGCGCGAGTTTTTGAGGCGGAAGAAACGGGCGAACGGATAGACATCGGCGGCTGGATCGGGCTGTGAGGCGGGCTGAACGCCGTTGATGTTGGATAAGGTGAGTTTTCAACGATGTCTGAACCGGGCCAGCAGCCGCTGACAGGCTTTTACGTGCGGTTGGGTTTGGTGGTGGTCCTTGTGGTGGCGGCGTCGATCGCGGGGTACTGGCTTGGTGCGCAGTCGGTGCCTTCTGAGGAGGAGGCGACTGCAGGCGCGGCGTCGACTGCGGCTCCAACCGCGGCGACGATGGCGGACCAACCAGCCGCGGCCACACCGCCGCTTTATTTTTTCACATCGGTTCCGTCGTCGTCGGCACGTTCAGCGGTTGCGGAGGAGATATCGATGGCGGCGTCGGCGGGCATACACCAGTACGCGGTGTCGGTGCCGTTGCCGTGGGACGGCGACATGAACGCTTTTTTGGAGCCGTTGAACTTCGTGGTTGGCGCGGACAGTTTGGCCCAGTTGCTGGTGCATGTGACGCTTGACCCGCCGGCGTCGTGGCTCGATGCGCATCCGGAAGCGGCGGTGGCGGCGGGTCCGGGTGGCGCGAAGGCGGTGAGTTTGGCGTCGGAGGCGTGGCGGAAAGAGGCGGGAACGGCGCTGGGCGCGTTGGTGAGCGCGGTGAACACGTCGTTGACGCCGGATCGCGTACAGGGGTACCTCATTGGATGCCTGCATTCGGGGTTGTGGCACCGGGATGGTGGGGTGGATTCGTCGGCGGCGAACCAGGCGGGGTTCCGGCGTTGGCTGAAGGCGCGGTATCTGGATGACGCGCAGTTGCAGAAGGCGTGGGGCGACGCGGGCGTCCGGCTGGAGGACGCCGCCATCCCGGATGGGCTGATACCGGAGGCGCCGGCGGGCGAGGGTTGCCCGGTGTTTTTGGACTTGCCGGCGATGCAGCGCCGGGCGGATTTTCTGGAGTACACGAGCGAGACGACGGCGGGGACGATTCTCGAGTTTACGGGTCAGATCAAGGGGATCGCGGGGAAGAGCGCGCGTGTGATTGCGAGTTACGGGTATTCGTTTGAACTGGTGGAGGGGGGTGCGGGTCATTTTTCGCTGGGCCGGCTGCTGGAGAGCGATCTGGACGGTTTTGCGAGCCCGGTTTCGTACGTGGATCGTGGGTTGGGCGGCGCGGGCGGCCTAATGGGGCCGGTGGACAGCGCGCTGCTTTACGGAAAGCAGTGGTACCTGATCGATGACACGCGGACGGGGATCGCGCGGGACCCGTTGACGGGCGAGATCACGCGGCCGCGGAACGTTCGGCCGGAAGACATCTACAGTGTTCAGCAGCGGAATTTTGCGGCGGCGCTAGGGCACCGGATTGGTCTGATGTGGTCGGACGCGGACGGGGATGGGCGGCTTCACGACTCGGAGATGTGGAAACGGTTCGGTGCGATGTCGGCCATTTACGCGGATTCGGCGGGTTGGGGGAAAGAGGAATCGCAGGCGGCGGACACAGCGGATGCTGAGGAGGAGGGTTTGCAGGCGGGGGAGATGTCGGAGTTGGCGGTGGTGGTGGACGAGGAGAGCCGGTTTGTGGAAGGTTGCGGGGGTGAGTTAAACGAGTTGCTGCTGACGCAGGCGCGCGACAGTGCGGCGCGTGCGGGTCTTCCGGTGAAGTATTACGTGTTGCGGGACGTGATCTCGGGAAAAGCGCCGGGTGCGGATCTTTACTTGTTTTTGAACGCGTTCAAGCTCGATGCGGAAGATCGTGCGCGGTTGCGAGGGGTGCTCGAGGGGAACCGGGCGACGGCGATCTGGATGTACGCGCCGGGGTATTTTGGGGACGAGGGGGCGTCGGTGGAGAACATTGCGCAGATCACCGGGATCAACGTCAAGGCATTCGACGGGCCGGAGAAAACGGGCTCAACGTTCGTATTGACAGGGAAGTGGATGGAGAAGGACGAGCCGTTTGGGGGCGGGATGACGGTGGCGCCGCTGTTTTACATCGAGGATGAGAACGCGGACATGCTGGCGAAGTTCAGGGCGTCGGGGAAACCGAGTGTGGCGACGCGGTTTTTCGAGGAGGGTTGGGGGTCGGTGCTTTGCGCGGAACCGTCGTTGACGCCACAGATGTTGCGGGAGATCCTGGGGATTCTCGAGGTGTTTCTGTGCTACCAGCCGGGTGCGCAGGATTTTTATGACACGTTTTTCTTCGGCGAGGGTTTTGTGGGGATTCACGGGAAGGACTCGGGCGAGCGGACGCTGGAGTTGGACCAGGCGGCGGACATTACGGACGTAATGTCCCCGGACGTGGGCTGGCATCGGCGGCGGGTGATCACGCTGCCGCTGAAAACCGGCGACACGCGGCTGCTGAAGATTAGGCAGTAGGCTTGATCGGACGGATCGGACGGATGTTGGAGGTGGGGAGGGTTGACGGGGCGGGTTTGGTCTTGTAGAATGCACTCATTGGAGCAACGTTGAAAGGAGGTGATTCGCAGCATAAAAACGGGCCAAGGGAAGACGGTGTGAATCCGTCGCAGACGCGCTGCTGTAACCGGGGACGAAAGCCGCGGTAGTGCCACTGCCCCACGGGGGCGGGAAGGCGCGGCAAGTAGGACGATCCGGAAGCCAGAAGACCTGCCCAAAACGCGCGCGTACGCGCGTATCTTCGAGATGCGGCAACTTCGCGGAAAGAGTTGCGGCAGGCGCCGGTCGGTACCGGCGGGGGCCTTTCGGTCTGAAGTTTTTCCTGCCACTTTTTCCCCTCTTCAACTGCAACGGGGCTTTTGTCGGCCCAAGGGGAATGTGTGCCATGTCAAGCAAACGATTTGGATTTACGTTGATAGAACTGTTGGTGGTGATAGCCATCATCAGCATTTTGGCGGGGATTTTGTTGCCGGCGTTGAGCAAGGCGCGGCAGAAGGCGGTGTCGGTTCAGTGCGTGAACAACCTGCGGCAACTATTCCTGGCGAACACGATGTATGCGGCGGAAAACCGGGGTCATTACGTTCCGGCGGCGCCGGATATGGACGTTGGTTTTGGCGGGACGACGCGTTGGCACGGTGTGCGGCCGACGTCGGATAACACGAGCGATTTCGACCCGAAGAAGGGCCCGCTGGCGGAATATCTGCCGGACGCGCGGGTGAAGGAGTGCCCGACGTTTACGGAGTTCCGTCGGACGGGCGAGGTGGATAACGCGTTTGAGTCGGGTACGGGCGGATACGGGTATAACGCGTCGTACATCGGGGGGACGGCGTATCTGAACGATTACCCGAAGTCGTACAAGGTTACGACACTGGACAGCCGGCTGGGGAATCCGGGGGAGACCATCATGTTTGCGGACGCGGCGATGCCGCAGGCCGGGTACCTGGTGGAATACAGTTTTGTTGAGGCGCCGTATTTTCCGACGCCGGACGAGCCGCGGGGTAACGAGGCGTGGGGGTATGCGTCGGCGAGCATGCATTTCCGGCATGACGGCCGTGCGAACGTTTTGTGGTGCGACGGGCATGTGACGAGCGAGAAGTGGGAATGGGCGCCGGAGACGAACGTTTACGGGGGCGTGAATAATGCGTGGGCGGTCGGGTGGTTCGGGCCGCGGAACAATTACTATTTTGATTGCGGGATCAAAGAGGAGTACGGGGGAAATGATGAATGATGAGAGAAAATACTAAGAGTTGAGCGAAATATGGACGAAATATGGGGACGCTGCCCTTATTTCCCCGGGCTGTGCGATTTTCGAAGCACGCTGAGAATGGAAATAAGGGCAGCGTCCCCATATTTCGGAGAATGGAAATAAGGGCAGCGTCCCCATATTTCGTTGCTGGATTTTGTGGAGTTGGCCGCGCTATCCTTTGAGGCGGGAGGGCGCGAGTATGACGTCGAAAGAGCGGATGATGCGGGCGCTGGCGGGGGAGAAGGGGGATCGAGTTCCGGCGACGGTTCACCAGTGGCAGCAGTTTCATTTGGATGAGTATATGGGTGGTATGGACGCGCTCGATGCGTTCAAGACGACGGGTCTGGATGCGGCGATCCAGTTTTTCGAGGCGATGGGCCAGTTCTGGTTGCCGGACGCGGAGTTGTCGGTGGTTCAGACGCCGGAGTGGCGGGAAGACATCACGGTGCTCGATGCGAACCCGTTAAACAAGCGTCTGCGGCGTGAGGTGACGACGCCGGGGGGGACGCTGACGTATGCGACATGCGGGAACCGGGCGACGACGTGGATCACGGAGTACATGATCAAGCGCCACGAGGACGTGGACCTGATCGAGAAGTACATGCCGGTGGGCGGATTGGATCAGGATGCGGTTGTGGGGGTGTATGACGAGCTAGGCGACGCGGGCATTTTGCGCGGATTTGTGTGGGGCGACCAGGCGGGCTGCTGGCAGCATGCGGCGTGTTTGATGGAGCCGCAGTCGCTGATCTGCGAGGCGATGGAGAACCCGGATTGGGTTCACCGGCTGATGCGCGCGTTGCTGGAGAAGAAACTGCGGTTTATCGAGGAGTCGCTGCGCGGTGCGCAGTTTGATTTGATCGAGACGGGCGGCGGGTCTTCGAGCGACACGGTGATCTCGCCCGCGTTGCACCGCGAATTTTGCATGCCGTACGACCGTCAACTGCACCGTGCGCTGCACGACGCGGGGCACCTGGTGACGTATCACACGTGCGGGGGGATGATGCACATTTTGGATCAGATCATGGAAAACGAGACGGACGCGTCGGAGACGTTGTCGCCGCCGGGTACGGGGGGCAACATTACGGAGCCGTCGGCGGTTCGGGATGCGTATGCGGGTCGTGTGGCGATGATCGGCGGGCTGGATCAGTTCAACGTGCTGACCGCGGGTACGGCGGAAGACGTTCGGCGGGAGGTGGTGCGGCTGTTTGAGGGCTTCGGTCGTGACGGGGCGTATATCATGTCGACGTCGGACCATTTTTTTGAGGCGCCGATGGCGAATTTGGAGGCTTACGCGCGGGCGGCGGCGGATTGCGTTTATTAGTCTGGACTCCGGAGACTGGAGTCTGGAGGAAAGATGATCAGACGGATCGGACCGATCGGACCTATCGTGCAGGCGAGACGCCCGCACCACAATGAAAAAGTGGGACACCCCCCACAACTGCCGGGGGGCGTCCCAACTTGATTGAAGTGGGTTGAAGGTGCGTGGTAGGCTTTGAGCCCTGCGATTTGATTGATCTTTGATGCATACATGGAGGATCCGCGATGTCGTCGTGCGACTTGTTTTCGCTGCGGGGTAAAGTGGCGGTAGTGACGGCTGGTGGCGGTGTGTTGTGCGGTTCGATCGCGAAGGCGTTTGGCGGTGCGGGGGCGAAAGTGGCGGTGGCGGACATTCGTGGGGACGCGGCGGGTGCGGTGGTAAAGGCGATCAAGGGGGAAGGCGGTGAGGCGAAGGCGTACGCGGTGGACATGTTTCGTCGGGATACGGTGGAGGCGTGCTGCGAGTTGGTGTACGGTGATTTTGGCCAGGTTGATATTCTAGTCAATGGGGTTGGCGGGAATATGAAGGGTGCGACGACTTCGGCGGCGCAGAGTTTTTTCGGTTTGCCGGCGGAAGAGATCCGGAAGGTAATCGATCTGAACCTGATAGCGGGTGCGATCGTGCCGTGCCAGGTGTTTTTGAACCGGATGAAGGACAATCCAGCGGGCGGGTCGGTGATTAATATCAGTTCGATGAACGCGTTTCGGCCGTTGACGCGGATCCCGGCGTATAGCGCGGCGAAAGCGGCGTTGAGCAATTTTACGCAGTGGCTGTCAGTTCATTTGGCGCAGGAATACAACCCGCGGTTGCGGGTGAACGCGATTGCACCGGGTTTTTTTCTGACGGAACAGAACCGTTTTTTGATGCTCGAGGCTACGGGCGATGTGACGCCGCGGGGCAAGACGATCCTCGAGCACACGCCGATGGGCGAGTTTGGGAAGCCGGAGGATTTGTGCGGTGTGGCGATCTGGCTGGCGTCGGATGCGTCGCGGTTTGTGACGGGGATTGTGGTGCCGATAGACGGGGGGTTCTCGGCGTTTTCAGGCGTATAGGGCGCAGGACGTAGAAATGCAGGCGAGACGCCTGCGCTACAATTTTGTGGAAAGGTTTTTTGAGATGACAGATCCGGTTGCCGCGTTGAAGGGACATAAGGCGAGCAAGGGTTTTTTTATTGCGATCGATTCGGATGGTTGCGCGTTCGATACGATGGAGATCAAGCATAAGGAGTGTTTTATACCGAACATAATTCGTTATTGGGGTTTGCAGGCGGTGTCGAAGTACGCGCGTGCGGCGGCGGAGTTTGTGAACCTTTATTCGGAATGGCGTGGGGTCAACCGGTTTCCGGCGTTGCTGATGGTTTTCGATCTGCTCGATGATTGGGACAAGGTTCAGGCGCGGGGTTTCAAGTCGCCGTCGGTTCCGAATTTGAGGCGTTGGGCGGCGACGGAATCGAAGCTGGGGAATCCGGCGCTGGAGGCGTATTGCCGGACGCACGACGAGGCGGACATGCACAGGGCGCTGGAGTGGAGCAAGGCGGTGAACGTGACGGTGGGTGAGATCGTGGACAAGGGTCTGCCGCCGTTTCCGTACGTGCGGAAGTGCCTGGAGAAGGCGAAATCGACGGCAGATATGCTGGTGTGTTCGCAGACGCCGACCGAGGCGCTGGTACGCGAGTGGGAAGAGCAGGGTGTGGCGGAGTTTGTGTTTGCGATCGCGGGCCAGGAGATGGGGAAGAAGTCGGAACATATTGCGTTTGCGTCGGAAGGCCGGTATGAGAAGAGGCGGATGCTGATGATCGGCGACGCGTATGGGGATTTGAAGGCGGCGCGCGCGAATGGTGCGCTGTTTTTCCCGATCCTGCCGGGCGACGAGGACGTTTCGTGGAAGCGGCTGTATGAGGAGGGGCTGGAACGTTTTTTCGGGGGCACGTTCGCGGGGGCGTATGAGGGTTCGCTGATCGAGGAGTTTAGGACGTACCTTCCGAGCACGCCGCCGTGGAAGAAATGACAAGCGGAATAGGACGGATCCGACGGATCGGACGTATTTGCAGGCGAGACGCCTGCGCTACTATGTCATGAAAATTGTTGCTGATGAGAATATCCCTTATGTTCGGGATGCGTTTGGGGGGTTGGGTGATGTAACGACGCTGCCCGGGCGTGCGATCTCGAGGGAGTTGGTGCGGGCCGCGGACGTGCTGCTGGTGCGTTCGATCACGCGTGTTGGGCGGGAGTTGATCGAGGGTTCGCGGGTACGTTTTGTGGGGACGGCGACGATTGGGGAAGATCATGTTGATACGGCGTGGCTGGCGGAGCACGGTGTGTCGTTTGCGAGCGCGCCGGGATCGAACGCGGGCAGCGTGACGCAGTATGTGTCGGCGGCGTTGCTGGCGTTGGAGGCCCGGTTGGGGCTTGATTTGCGGGGGATGAAGCTGGGAGTTGTGGGTGTGGGGAACGTGGGGTCGGGTGTGGTGATGGCGGCGCGGGCGTTGGGGATGGAGGTTGTGTTGAATGACCCGCCGTTGGAGCGGGCACTGAAGCTGAAACCACAAGAGGCACAAGAATCACAAGATGAAAAATGGGACACCCCCCACAAAGCGCCCTGGGAAGGGCGGCGGGGGGCGTCCCAGACGGGTGAGGATTTCCGGCCGGTTGAGGAGATTTTTGGGTGCGACGTGGTGACGTTGCATGTGCCGTTGACGCGGCAGGGGCCGGATCGGACGTATCATTTGGTGGATGCGCGTTTTTTTTCGCGGCTTCAGGCAGGGACGATCTTGATTAACACGTCGCGGGGATCGGTGGTGGATGGGGTGGATTTGAAAGAGGCTTTGGATTCGGGCCGTTTGGCGGCTTGCGTGCTGGACGTGTGGGAAGGCGAGCCGGACATCGACGTGTCGTTGTTGGAGCGTGTATTTGTTGGTACGCCGCACATTGCGGGGTATTCGTTTGACGGGAAGGTGAACGGTACGCGGATGATTTATGAGGCGGCGTGCCGGTTTCTGGGGCGGGCGGCGGATTGGGATCCGACGCCGTTGTTGCCGGCGCCGGAACGGCCGCGAGTAGAGGTGGACGGGACGGCACAATCCGCGCTGAATTCAACGGTGCGTGCGGTTTATGACATAATGGAGGATGATGCGGCGATGCGTGGCCTGATTTCAGCGGCCTCCGGCGAGCGCGCGCGGTTTTTTGACCGGCTGCGCAAGGAGTACCCGCGGCGTCGCGAGTTTTTTAATACGACGGCGGTAGTTCGGCCGCAAAACATCGATATCGAGGCGCGGTTGTCCGGGCTTGGGTTCCGGGTAGAGGTATAGATTTTGCGAGTGTTATCGCAGATAGCGAGAGACGGCTACTTGACGGACCAGGATTTGCGTGGGTTCGTTGATCGGGCGTTTTCGGGCGAGGGCGTCGACGGGAAGCGGGTGTTGTGCATCATCCCGGACAGCACGCGGAGCATGCCGATGGCGGCGATGTTCCGTGCGTTGTGCGGGACGCTCGAGGGGCGTGTGAAAAAGCTGGATTACCTGGTGGCGCTGGGTACGCACCCGCCGATGACCGATGAGGCGATCGACCGGCTGCTGGGGATTACGGCGGCGGAGCGTTCGGGGACGTATGCGAAGGTGGGCATCTACAACCACGAGTGGAAGAACAAGGAGGCGCTGGCGGTTATCGGGACGATTACGGAGGAGGAGATCGAGCGGCTATCGCGGGGGATGATGCGGCAGCGTGCGGAGGTGGCGATCAACAAGTGTGTGCTTGATTATGATTTGCTTTGCGTGGTGGGCCCGGTGTTTCCGCATGAGGTGGTGGGGTTCAGCGGTGGGAACAAGTATTTTTTCCCGGGGATAGCGGGCGAAGAGATTTTGAATTTGTTTCATTGGCTGGGTGCGTTGATCACGAACCCGGTGATCAATGGGAGCAAAGACACGGCGGTGCGGGACGTGATCGACCGTGCCGCGTCGATGATACCGGTGGCGCGGCGATGTTTTTGCCTGAACGTGACGGGGAAGACGGCGAAGGGGATTTTTTACGGTTCGTGCGAGGATGCGTGGAGCGCGGCGGCGGATTTGTCGAAAGAGACGCATATTGTTTATAAACGGCGGCCGTTCAAGAGCGTTTTGGCGGTTGCGCCCGCGATGTACGACGATTTGTGGGTAGCGGGGAAGTGCATGTACAAGTGCGAGCCGGTGGTTGCGGACGGTGGCGAGTTGATTATTCTTGGGCCGCACGTGACCGAGATCAGCGTGACGCACGGCCATTTGATAAGGCAGATTGGGTATCACACGCGCGATTATTTCCTGAGGCAGATGGAAAACTTCGTGCACATTCCCGGGGGTATCCTGGCGCATTCGACGCACGTTCGGGGAATTGGTACGTGCGAGGACGGGGAGGAGCGGTGCCGGGTTCGGGTGACACTGGCGACGGGAATCCCTGAGAGTGTTTGCGCGAGCATTAACCTGGGATACCGGAACCCGGCGTCGATCCGGCCGGCGGAATGGACGGATCGGGAAGAAGAGGGATATTTGCTGGTGCCAAACGCGGGCGAGATATTATACAAACTGGAGTCGGACAGACATGTGTAGATTAGGCGTGGTTTTGCTGGCGATTACTGCGGTGGGGTGCTTTCAGCCGGATGGGAAACATGAGCCGCCGCGTCAGGCGGTTGAGTTGAACAACCAGGCGTACCGGGCGTTCAAGCAGGGCGACATGAGCCAGGCGTTGCTGCTGGTGAACGACGCGATCAAGCTGGATGCGAAGTTTGCCGGCGCGTATGTGAACAAGGCGGCCATCCTGGATAAGCTGGGGAAGCGGGCGGAAGCGGTGGCGGCGTTGGAGACGCTGGTGAAACTGAGGCCGTCGGATGGGGAAGGGTACGTTGCGTTTGGGGTGTTGCTGGAGAAGATGGGGCGGCGCAAGGAGGCGGAAGCGCATTACGGGCGCGCATTGAACCTGTTTTCGGAGCAGTCGGAGCGTGCGAGCGCGAAGGAGAAGGCGGACGTGGAGGTGAATAAGGCGGTTGCGCAGTATCTGGCGGGGGATAAGCATGGTGCGTTGTCGACGCTGGATGGGGTGTTGGCGGCGAACCCGAATATGGAGGCGGCCCGGGCGTATAAGGAGCGGATCGCGAGTGGCCGGCGGGAGATTGTTTTGAACGGTCCGGAGTGAGGATTTCGGATTTCGGATTTCGGATTAAGGGAAGCGGAGAAGGGAAAGGGACATAAAGGACGGAAGGGACCTAATCGTGCAGGCGAGACGCCCGCACCACAAATGAATGAAATGATAACAGAGGGACCTGCCCGGGGGGGCGTCCCGACGCAGGAGATAAGCTGATGGGGCGGAATGCGATAGTAGCGCAGTCGGGCGGGCCGAGCCCGGTTATTAACAGTTCGTTGCGGGGCATGATCGAGACGTGCCGGCTGTTTCCGGGGACGTTTGGGAAGGTTTATGCGGGTTGGCACGGGATCGAGGGGGTGTTGAAGGAGGAGTTGCTCGATTTGAGCGCGCAGGATGAGGAGGAGGTAGCGCTGCTGCGGTATACGCCGGCGGCGGGCTCGATCGGGACTTGCCGGTATAAGCTGAAAAAGAACCAGGCCGCGGATTTCCAGCGCGTGATCGACGTGATGAAGGCGCACGACGTTGGCTACTTTTTTTATAACGGCGGCAATGATTCGATGGACACAGCAAACAAGGTGAGCGACCTGGCGCGGGAGAAGGGGCTGGAGCTTGTCGCGGTGGGAGTGCCGAAAACGATCGACAACGACGTGGGCGACAGCGAGTTCAAGCTGATCGACCACACGCCGGGGTATGGCAGCGTAGCGCGGTATTGGATGGGCATCGTTCAGAACGCGAACGAAGAGAACGCGGGGTCGTCGCCGGCGGATCCGGTGCTGGTGTTGCAGGCGATGGGGCGAAAGATCGGATTTATCCCGGCAGCGGCGCGGTTGGCGGACCCGAAACGTGAGATGCCGCTGCAAATCTACCTGGCGGAGTCGGGCGTGACGGGCGAGGAGATGTGCGACCGCGTGAACGACGAATTGAAACGGAGCGGGCGGTGCATCGTGGTGGTGAGCGAAGGCTTCGACCTTGGCGACCTCGGTTTCACGAAGGACAGTTTTGGCCACGCGCAGTACAGTGCGTCGAAGACGACGGTTGCGCAACAGGTTGTGAACATGCTGAACGACCGCGGCCTGCCGGTTGGCGGCGCGGCGCGCGGTCAGGTATCGGGAACGGACCAGCGGGATACGTGCGTGTACGCGTCGGTGGTAGACCTGGACGAGGCATACAAGGTGGGGCAGAAGGCGGTGACGATCGCGCAGGCGGGAGAGACGGGATATATGGCGACGATCCTGCGGAAGCCGGGGGTGATTTACGATGTTGAGTATGACAAGGTCTCGCTTGCGGACGTGGCGAACAGCGAGCGGTCGTTCCCGAAGGCGTGGCTGTCGAAGAGCAAGATTGACGTGACGGACGATTTTGTGCGGTACGCGAAACCGCTGGTGGGTGAGGATTGGGCGAGCGTGCCGGTGGTGAACGGTCGTCAGCGGTTTGCGCGGTTCAAGCGGGTGTTTGCGGAGAAGAAACTGCCGGCATATGTGCTGGAGGGCGCCAGGAAGAAATGATCAAAAAAGGGACACCCCCCACAACTGCCGGGGGGCGTCCCAACAGCTAAGGAGAGCGAGTGATGTCGAAAATGGACATGGGTTTGATTGGTCTTGCGGTGATGGGCGAGAACCTTGTGTTGAACATGGAGAGCAAAGGGTTTGGGGTGGCGGTGTTTAACCGGACCGTGTCGAAGGTGGATGCTTTTGTGACGGGCCGGGGCGCGGGTAAGAACATCGTGGGTTGCCACAGCATCGAGGATCTGGCGGCGAATTTGAAGACGCCGCGGAAGATCATGCTGATGGTGAAGGCGGGGAAAGCGGTGGATGATTTCATCGAACTGCTCATCCCGCACCTCGAACCCGGCGACATCATCATCGATGGGGGCAACAGCCATTTCCCCGACACGATCCGGCGGACGCAGTACGTCGAGGGCAAGGGGCTGCGATATATCGGCACGGGCGTGTCGGGCGGCGAGGAAGGCGCGCTGATCGGGCCGTCGATCATGCCGGGGGGCTCGCCGTCGGCGTGGGAACACGTGAAACCGGTCTTGCAGGCGATCGCGGCCAAAACGTCCGATGGCACGCCGTGCTGCGACTGGGTGGGGGAAGGCGGCGCGGGGCATTTTGTGAAGATGGTGCACAACGGCATCGAGTACGGCGACATGCAGATGATCTGCGAGACCTACCAGATGATGAAAGACGGTCTGGGCATGTCGAACGATGAGATGCATGCGGTGTTCGCGGAATGGAACCGTGGCGAGTTGGACTCGTATTTGATTGAGATCACGCGGGACATTCTTGGGTATAAAGACGACGAGGGGAATTATGTTGTTGATTTGATCCTCGATACGGCGGGGCAGAAGGGGACGGGCAAATGGACGGTGATCTCAGCGCTGGACGAGGGCCAGCCGCTGACGCTGATCGCGGAGGCGGTGTTTGCGCGGTGCCTGTCGGCGTTGAAAGACGAGCGTGTATCGGCGTCAGGGAAAATCAAGGGCAGGGTGAGGCGCATCAAGGTGGACAAAACCGTGTTTGTGAACTACCTGCGGAAGGCGCTGTATGCGTCGAAGATCGTGAGTTACGCGCAGGGGTACCAGTTGATGCGGGCCGCCGCGAAAGAGTACGGGTGGAACCTGAATTACGGCGGGATCGCGTTGATGTGGCGCGGCGGGTGCATTATCCGGTCGGCGTTCCTTGGCAAGATCAAGAAGGCATTCGATCGGGATCCGGGCCTGGTGAACCTTCTGCTCGACCCGTTTTTCACGAAAGCGGTGAGCGGCGCGCAGACCGCGTGGCGCCGGGTGGTAACGTCGGCGGTGCAGGCGGGCATTCCAATGCCGGCGGTGACGTCGGCGCTGGCGTATTTCGATGGGTACAGGACGGGCCGGCTGCCGGCGAACCTGTTGCAGGCGCAGCGGGATTATTTCGGTGCGCATACGTACGAGCGCGTGGACAAGCCGCGCGGCGAGGTTTTTCACACGAACTGGACGGGCCGGGGCGGGACGACGTCGGCTTCGACGTATGTTGTGTAGACCGATCGGACGGATCGGACGGATCGGACGGATAAGGGCCGGGTTTGGGGACCCGGCCCATGTTTATGAGGGACTGCGATGGTGCGCGTGACGGATGCGATCGCGATTGACGAGTCGGAGATCGAGGAGACGTTTGTTCGGGCGTCGGGGCCCGGTGGGCAGAACGTGAACAAGGTATCGACGGCGGTGCAGTTGCGTTTTGACGTGGCGGGAAGCCGGAACTTGCCGGAACACGTTCGGGATCGGCTTTTGCGGATCGGTGGGAAGCGTGTGACGGATGAGGGTGTGCTGGTAATTGACGCGCGGCGGTACCGGACGCAGGATAAGAACCGGGAGGACGCGTTGGCGCGGCTGATCGAGTGGATCCGGAAGGCGGCGGCGGTGACGCCGAAGAGGCGCCCAACGCGGCCGACGCGGACGGCGCGAAAGAAGCGGCTGGAGGAGAAGCGGCGGCGTGGTGAGGTGAAACGGGGACGAGGGGGCGTGAAGGATGAAGGATGAAGGATGAAGGATGAAAAGGAAACCTTTGAGATCTGAAATGAATCTGCAATGCGCCCCGGCGCACAAGTCGGCAATCTCAAATCTCCTACCAGCCTTTGGTCCACATTTCTTTGTCTTCGTAGACTTTTTCGTCTTGCGCGGTGGCTTCTTGTGCGTCGAGTTCGGAATCTCTCGGGGGGTGGGCATCGGCGAGTGTTTCCTGGAAGAATTCGTGCTGGATGAGGAGATTCATGACCTCGGAAGTGCCGGTCCAGATTTGAGCGAGTCGTGCGTCGCGCACCATGCGTTCGATGGGGAAGACGTTGGTGTATCCGATGCCGCCCATGACTTGCATGGCGATGTTGCAGACGTCCCAGCAAGTTTCGGTAGCGAACTTCTTGGCTTCGCTGACGAGCCGGCGGGTTGACGGCAACTGGGCGTCTGCGGCTTTTGCCGCGGAGTGAGCGAGTGCGCGTGCGGCGTCGAGGCGCGTGACGGCTTCGGCGATTTTGAAGCTGACTCCCTGGAATGCGCGGATTTTTTTGCCGAACGCGTGCCGCCTGTCGGCGTATCGGGTTGCGACGCCGAGTGCGGCTCGAGCGAGGCCGAGCGCGCCGCCGGCGGAGGTGAGTCGTTCGGGCACCATCATGATGTTAAACGCATCCGCGCCGGCGTTGATTGCGCCGATGAGGTTTTCCTGGGGGACCGTGACGTCGCGGAACAGGATTCGGCCGGTGCCGCCGCCGCGCGTGCCGAGCAGGCCGTAGTGGTATGAGGTCTCGACGCCCTTGCGGTCTTTTTCAATGAGGAGGAGGCTGATCCGTTCGTGGGGCTTGCCGTCGGGGTTGGTGCAGCAATAAACGAGGAAGAAATCGGCTCGTTCCGCGCCGACGACGAACCGTTTTTGGCCGCGGACGGTGAAATGTCCGTCGCTGAGCGCGGCGCGCGTTGTGGCGCCGAAGAAGTCGGTGCCGCCGCGTGGTTCGGTGAGGGCCTCGGCGGCAACTAACTCGCCCCGCAACATGGGGCGGAGGTACCGGTCTCTTTGCTCGTCGGTGCCAAGGCGCATCAGGGCCTCGCCGACGATTGACGGCATTGAAAACGCGCATCCCAGCGCCATACCCAGAATGCCGATTTCTTCGAGCGCGGCCATTTCGGCGGTCCAGTTGAGGCCGCGGCCGCCGTATTCGGGCGGGAACCGCAACCCGAGCAGGTTACTTGCGGCGAGTGCTTTGACGAATTCGTCGGGGTATGTGATTTCGTCGCGGTCCATGGCTTTGAGGAGGTTGGGTGAGACGGCGCGTGCGAATTCGCGTACCTCGCGCTGGAGGGATTGTTCGTCGGGCGAGAGCAGGACGTCTTGAAGCATAGCGGCCTCCTTTTGACCGTATGATAGCGCGGTCGAGCGAACGAGTAAAGAAGACTCGACAATCGAGGTAGGAGGAAGAAGGCAGGCCCAATATGACCTATAGAAATGGGGTTTGTGTTGGGCGGCCTTTGGGCGTTATAATTCGCTTTTTCCGGGCATTTTCTGGTTTACCATCAGTTCATTCAGCCAAGGGTTCTTAGTGGGAGTTTTCCGAGGTGGAAAAGATTGTCAGTCTTGCGAAACGGCGGGGATTCATATTCCAGTCGAGCGGCATCTACGGCGGGGTCAACGGCTGCTGGGACTACGGTCCCCTCGGTGTGGAATTAAAGCGGAACGTTAAAGATCATTGGTGGTACGTGTTTGTTCAGCGGCGGGAGGACATGGTGGGGCTGGATGCGAGCATCATCATGCACCCGGACGTGTGGGTGGCGAGCGGGCACGTCGAGCAGTTCCATGACATGCTGGTTGATTGCAAGGAGTGCAAGCACCGGTTTCGCGCGGATCATCTCGAGGGTCCGCGGTGCCCGGATTGCGGGGGCGAACTGACGGAGCCGCGCGCGTTCAACAGCATGCTTCGTACGCGGCTGGGTGTGAGCGAAGATACGGCGGTCGAGACATATCTGCGGCCGGAGACGTGCCAGTCGATCTTTGTTGATTTCAAGGAGATTTACTCGACGTCGCGGATGAAGATCCCGTTTGGTATTGCGCAGATCGGCAAGAGTTTCCGGAACGAGGTGAACCCGCGTAATTTTATTTTCCGGTCGCGCGAGTTTGAGCAGATGGAGATCGAGTTTTTCTGCAAGGAGCAGGAGGAGGCGAAGTGGTTCGAGGACTGGCAGCAGAAGACGTGGCAGTGGTACAAGGACGTGGGGCTTAGCGAGGGGCGGATGCGGTGGTTCGAGCATCCGAAAGAGAGCCTGGCGCATTATTCGAAACGGACGGTGGATATCGAGTATGAGTTTCCGTTTGGTTGGGGTGAGTTGCAGGGTATAGCGAACCGTGGCGCATTTGATTTGACGGCGCACTCGAAACACAGCGGGAAGGACTTGTCGTTTTTCGATCCGGAGACGAAAGAGCGTCTGATCCCGACGGTGATCGAGCCATCGGGCGGTGTGGACCGGACGTGCCTTGCGATTTTGTGCGAGGCGTACGCGGAAGACGAGATCGAGGGCGAGACGCGTGTGGTGATGAAGTTTGCGCCGCGGATCGCGCCGATCAAGGCGGGGGTGTTTCCGCTGGTGAAGAAGGACGGTCTTGCGGAGATTGCGCGGACGTTCGAGCGGAAGCTGCGTCGGAAGTTCAACACGTTTTACGACCAGGGCGGTGCGATCGGTCGGCGGTACCGCCGGATGGACGAGGCGGGCACGCCGTACTGCATCACGATCGATTATGAAACGAAGGAAAACGAGACGGTGACCGTGAGAGACCGTGACACGCTCGGGCAGGTCCGGATGAAGATGGACGAGGTTGCGGGCTGGCTGACGGATCGCGTCGCGTTGGAGTCGATCTGAGAGCTTGTGAAGAAATGACAATAAGGGCTGTTTTTGCCTTTGTAAGTCCAACAATATCAGCAGCCCAATTTTGTGCCGCTCAATTGATTCACAAGCTCTGAGTTGTCGAACCCCTGGCCGGGGTTCATCGTTGGTTTATGTGTACCCAGGGTAGCTCCCGGCTCTGGACAGGTGTCGGGGTGGACCGGGGTCTTCGATTTGGATCTGAGGTGCGTGGCGGGACCGAGGCAATTGGTGTGGGCCGGGAGCAACCCTGGGCTGACAATTATCAAACCCCTAACGGGGTTTTTCTGGTGGCGTGCCAGGATCGCTCCAAGGGCTGGCACGACATGCGGAGGGTGGGCGGATGAGAGTCGATTACGACAAGATCGCGCCCGAGTATGACAGGCATCGGCCGGGCCGGGGACCGTATATGCCGCAACTGGTGGAGTTGGCGCGGGAGGTTGGTGCGGGGGACGTGCTGGAGTTGGGTTGCGGGACCGGCCGGAGTGCGGCGGAGTTTCTCGAAGGGTACCCGTGCCGGCTGATCGCGCTTGACCCGTCGTTGGGCATGCTCGAGAAGGCGCGGGAGAAGGGGTTGCGCGGCGTGGAGTGGGTCCGGGGGAGCGCCACTCATATTCCGTTATCAGGGGGTTCGGTTCAGTTTGTGTTTGGGGTGTTTTTTATTCATCACGTGCCGGATTTGGCGGGTGTGTCGGGTGAGTGTGCGCGGGTGATCAGGCGGGGGGCGGTAGGGTTTGTGACGGCGAGCACGGAGTTTATCAAGAGGCATCCCATGAACCGGTATTTCCCGTCGCTGGCGGGTGTGGATTTGGCACGGTTCCGGACGGGCGGGGAGATCGAGGCGGCGTTGCGTGGGGCGGGGTTTGGGCGCACGCGGGTGGGGAGTCACAAGGCGCCGCCGCAGCCGATTGACGAGGCATACGTGCAGAAGGTGTCGGCGAAGTTTACCAGCACGTATGAGCTTATCCCGCCCGAGGAGTTTGAGGCGGGGTTGGAGAGGCTGAAGGCGGACGTGGCCGGGAACGGGGGCCGTCTGGACGAGCCCGTGGAGTGGGAGTGGACGCTGGTGACTGCAAAGAAATAGGACGGATCGGGCGGATAGGACGGATCGCTTGAACAGAAGATAACCGTGGTTTTTAGTAGAATAGGAGCATGAAGAGCCGGCGGAAAAAGCAGAAGGGAGTTCGTGCGCGGGACTGGGCCGATGCGGGGAAGTATGATACGGCGTTCACGCACGACCGGGCGAAGCACCGGAGGGCGCAGGCGGGGTTCGTGTCGATTCCCAGCAACGTGATCCCGCCGGAGAAGGTCCGGCCAAACGGGCTTGTGGTATCGCACAGCGGCCGTTGGGGGTTTGTGAGCATCGAGGGCGAGGAAGTGTTGTGCGTGATTGATGAGGGGCTGGGTGAAGGTCGTGTGTCGGTTTTGGCGCCGGGCGACGAGGTTCAGGTCGAGTATGTCGAGGGGCAGCCGGTGGTGCGCGGGGTTGGGCCGCGGCGGACGAAACTGAGCCGGCTGGCGCACGAACAGTCGCGGGTGCAGGAACAGGTGATCGCGGCGAACGTGGACATACTGGTGATCGTGTCGTCGGCGGTTCAGCCGCGGTTCAAGCCGGGGCTTGTGGATCGGTACCTGGCGGCGGCGAGCGTTGGCGGCGTGGAACCCGTGCTGGCGCTGAACAAGATGGACCTGGTGGAGGCGGCGCCGGCGGCTGTCGCGGGTTTCAGGGAGCTGGGTCTGCGGGTGTTCAACACGAGTGCGGCGACGGGGGCCGGGGTGGGTGAACTGCGGGGTGCGCTCGAGGGGAAGCTGGCGGTGATGTCGGGGCAGAGCGGGGTGGGGAAGACGGCGCTGCTGAACGCGATGGACCCGTCGCTCGATCTGGCGACGCAGGAAGTGAGCACGCTGACGGAAAAAGGCAAGCACACGACGAGCGCGGGGCGGCTGTTCCGGCTCGAGGGGGACATAAAGGTAATTGATACGCCGGGGATACGGCAGCTTGGGCTTTGGGGCATCTCGCATGAGGAGATCGCGTTTTATTTCCCGGAAATAGCGGAGTTGGCGGCAGGGTGCCGTTTCAGGAATTGTACGCATATCCACGAGCCGGATTGCGCGGTCCGGGATGGGGTGGAGGCGGGGAAGATCTCGATGCTGCGGTATAACTCTTACCGGCATATCAGGGAAAGCCTCCAAAGCGGCTAAGAAGCCGCATTTTCTATAGGACCTATCGGAGGGATCGGACCTATGGAAGAAAAGCGGCGGGGCCGCGGCTTCTACGGGGCTGCGCGGGAGGGCTTTGGGTGCGGGTGTTTGTTGGGTGCGGGTTTTGTTATGATGGCGGGCGTATTGGGCGCAAGAGGCGTATCTTAGAAGGAGAAGACTGATGAAAACCAGGGTGCTGATTTTCTGTTTTGCCGCGGTCGTGTTGTTTTTGGGCGCCGGGGTCCCCGCGGTTGCGGGGCCGCTGGCGGATTATGTGAACAAGCCGGACGCCTCGTATGCGTTTACGATGGATAAGACACTTCCGGGCGACGGCCACACCATTTATACAATCAAGATGACGTCGCAGACCTGGAAAGACATTCCGTGGTGGCACTGGGTGTCGATCATCAAACCGGACAAGGTGGATCACCCGGAGACGGCGTTGCTGTTCATCGCCGGGGGCGACAATGACGAACGGCCGGCGCCGGTGGAGCGGAGTGAAGCGAAGGCGCTGGCGTTTGTGGCGACGCGGTTGAATGCGGTGGTGGCGATGCTCAACCAGGTGCCCAACCAGCCGCTGTTCGACGGCAAGTTTGAAGACGGCATCATTGCGCTGACGTTCGAGCAGTTTTTGAAGACGGGCGATGCGGAATGGCCGTTGTTGCTGCCGATGACGAAGAGCGCGGTGCGTGCGATGGATACGATCCAGGCGGTGGCGCAGAAAGAGTTTGGCCAGGAGATCAAGCGGTTCATGGTGGCGGGCGGGTCGAAACGGGGTTGGACGACGTGGCTGACGGCGGTGGCAGACCCGCGGGTGGTTTCGATAGCGCCGATGGTGATCGATGTGCTGAACATGGGCCCGCAGATGGCTTACCAGAAAAAGGTGTACGGTACGTACAGCGATCAGGTCAAGGATTACACGGACCGCGGGCTTCAGGAGTCCATGCAAAACGAAGAGGGCAAGAAACTGCTGCAGATTGTCGACCCGTATGAGTACCGGGATCAGTTGACGCTGCCGAAGCTGGTTGTGCTTGGCACGAACGATGAGTATTGGTGCGTGGATTCGGCGAAGTTTTATTTCGGTGACCTCAAAGGGGATTCCTGGCTGCACTATGAGCCGAACGCGCCGCATGGGCTGAACCTGAACGTGGTGCCGGTGATCATGGCGATGTTCAACTCGACGATCACGGGCAAGAAATTGCCGGCGGTGACGTGGAAACGGGCGGATGACGGCGCGCTCGAGGTGGCGTGGGACAACCCGGCAGGGAAACCGGTGTTGTGGCAGGCGGTGAGCCCGAACCGGGATTTCCGGCAGGCGTTGTGGACGGGCACGCCGCTCGAGTCGCCGAGCCCTGCGCGGGTGACGGTGACGGCGCCGGAGTCGGGCTGGCGTGCGTATTTTGTATCGGTGGAGTTTCCGTTGCTCGAGGGGGTGACGTACCCGCTGAGCACAATGATGACGGTGGTGCCGGACACGTTTCCGGAGCATTGATCGATGGGCGGTGTCATAGGACCTATCGGACGGATCGGACGGATATACCTGGTTTTTCGGAAGTTCATTTCATGTGGTACGACTATTATGGCGAGCCGGTTTATCATGTTATAGCCTGCCATGTTTTGTGGCGGGAGCTTTGTTATTTTGCGTCGCTTTCGCCGCGGACCCATCAGTTCACGTTTTTGAAGCAGGGGTTGCATAACACGCCGGACGTGTTGCGGCAGGAGTTGCAGGGCGCGATCGACCGGGCGGATGAGCGTGCGGCGGCGATCCTGATTGGGTACGGTCTTTGCAGCAACGGGCTGGTGGGAATCCGGGCGCGGACGAAGAAACTGGTGGCGATGCGTGGGCATGACTGCATCACGTTTCTGCTTGGCAGCAAGGAGCGGTACCGCGAATATTTCGACACGCACCCGGGCACGTACTGGTATTCGCCGGGCTGGATCGAGACGAGTCTCCAACCAGGAAAGGAACGGTACGAGCGGGTACTCGAGCATTACATCGAGACGTATGGCGAGGAAAACGCGAAGTACCTGATGGACGCGACGGAAAACTGGATGCAGAATTACAACAACGCGGCGTACGTGGATCTGGGGGTAGGCGATTCGGAGCGGTACAAATCGTTTACGCGTGCGTCGGCCGATTGGCTTGGTTGGAACTGCGATTTTCTGGAGGGGGACGGCCGTCTGCTACGAGATTTTCTGGCGGGCAACTGGAACGAGCGGGATTTTCTGGTGGTGGCGCCGGGTCACGTGATCGTGGCGTCGCACGACGAAACCATCATCGATTCGGCGCCGGATGAGGTGGAAGGGACAGGCTGATGGAAGAGTGGGTGGATAGCAAGCGGGTGTACGCGGGGAAGATTGTCGGCTTGCGCGTAGGCGAGGTGCGGCTGGACGGGGGCAGGGTGGCGTTTCGGGAGGTTGTGGAGCATCCGGGCGGTGTGGGGGTCGTGCCCGTGCTCGATGATTCGGTGTTGCTGGTGCGCCAGTATCGAATTGCGGTGGGGCGGGACATGCTCGAGATACCGGCGGGGAAGCGGGAAGGGGACGAAGCGGTCGAGCACCGGGCGCGTTGCGAACTCGAGGAGGAGACCGGTTACCGTGCGGGCCGTCTTGTGCCGGCGGGCTCTATTTTTGCCTCAGTGGGGTATTGCTCGGAGGAGATTTTTCTTTTTCTGGCGTTTGATTTGGAGCAGGTCGGGCAGAACCTGGAGTCTGACGAGCAGATCGAGCTGGTGAAGGTTCGGTTGGCGGAGATACCGGGGCGGCTTGCGGCGGGGCAGTTTAAGGATTCGAAGACGGTGGTGGGGCTGCACGCGCTGCTGAGGTATTTGGGGGAGAAGAAAGAGGATGGATCGGACTGATCAGACGGATCGGACTGATCGGGCCCAAAAGTGTGACACTCACGTTTTGATCTGCTTGAAGTCGATTTCTTGGGGGTCATTTGTGCCGAGCCCGATTTTTGCGGCGGTGTCGATGTAGTGGGCTTTTGGCATGACGGGCCGCATGTCTTTTTCGTCGCGTTTTTCGTCGAGGAGGCGTGCGGCGAGCGAGTCGATGGCGACGGGGTCGGTTCCGGCGATGATGGAGTTGAGATTCCAATGATACTGGGGGTTATCGCGTGGTCCGCCGTTGTAGAGTACGCGGAGCCCGTCGACGAGTATGAGGCGGGTCTTGTCGCGGATGACGGGAGCGGCGTTGAGCTCGGCCAGATAGGGGTCGCAAGCGTTTTTATGGAGGTCTTTGGGGGTGAGGATGGACCCGTAGTGGTTTTTCATGGCGCAGGTGACGCCGGCGATGACGTGGTCTTTGACCATGGGGACGTTGATAAGCGCGGTGATTGTGTCGGTCATGATGCGGGTGAAATAGACGGTTTTGTCGGCGACTTTGACAGGTTCGTCGCTGTATGCGTCGCGGATTTTTGAGCGGTCTTCGCTGAAACCGGCGGAAGACCGGGCGTGGTCGGTGCAGAAGTACCGGACGCCTTCTGTGGAGACGTTCTGGGTGAATCCTGCGGGCTTGAGCTCCTTAGTCCATGCGTCCCAGACGATGATGTTGTTGGGTTGGACGCCTGCGGCGACGAGACCGTCGATGATGGCGTTGACGACGCACGGCTGCGTGGACAGATGGGCGCCGCCGCGGAGGTTGACTTTCAAGCCCACGACGTCGCCCGGTTTGAACAGCGAAGCCCAAGCCGCAGTTTTGTCAGAGTTGGCGGTGAGTTCGCAGACGGCCTGGTGGACCATGGCGGCGACGGTGTCGGGCTTGCCGAGCCCGTTGTCGTCGGTGGCCAGGTTGTTTTGCACCATGACGAGGCGCGTTTTCGGGTTGGTCGTTTGGGCGTGGGCGGATGGATTGATTGCGGCGAGCGCGAGGCCGGTTGAAGCGGTGTGGAGAAACCGGCGGCGCGTAATGCGGTAATGCATGGTAATGCCTCCTGCTTGGACAAGTTTACAGGAATGAAGGACAAAGGACAAAGGACAAAAATGACATACCGCGACAGGCCGCAATCAAAACCAAAATGGGGACAGCCCGTTGGGACGCCTCTCGGCCACGCGTGGCCGGGGCGTCCCAACGGCGCTTTCAGGGGGTTGGGCGGGGTGAGTTTTGGATGATGTGTTCGATTTCGGCGGTGAAGTCGGCGATCATGAATGGTTTTTCGAGGTAGGGCCGTTTGATTTCCTGGAGGAACCTTCGGGTTTCGTATTTCATGGTGTCGCCGGTGATGAAGAGGGTACGTTCGGCGAGTTGTGGGTTTGCGCGCTGGAGGATTTTGTAGAGGTCTCTTCCGCCGAGTTCGTCAGCGAGCAGCATATCGATGACGGCGGCGTCGTATTGGAAGCTGTTGATGAGTTCGATGGCGTGTGAGCCGGTTTTTGCGGTGTCAGACTGGTGACCCTGCATCTGGAGCGCGAGCGCGAGCAGGAACAACTGGTCGTTTTCGTCTTCAACGAGCAGGATGCGCCGGCCGGATTTTGGCGCGGGTTCGGGTGGCTTCACGGGTTCGTCGGGGAGTTGGAGGTGTTCTGCGGCGGGCAGGCTGATGAGGAAACATGTGCCGGGCGAGACGGATTCGTCGAGCGTGAGTTGGCCGCGGTGGAGTTCGACAACTCGACGGGAGAGGCACAGACCGAGGCCGATGCCGCCTTCGTCTCTGCGTGTGGTGAAGAATGGTTCGAACATGTGCGCGCGGTATTCTTCGGGAAGGCCGGGCCCGTCGTCGATGACGCGGACGAGCACCGAGTTTTCACCGGGTTCGGTTTGGATGACGACACGCGACTTGGCGGCCCAGAGTGCGTTGTCGACGAGGTGGAGGAGTACGAGGGCCATCTGGTCGGGCGCGCACAGGACGGGGGGCAGACCGTCGGTGAGGCGCCAGTCGATTCGGCTTTCGGCGTAGACGGCGTTGACGCGCTGTTTGATGAGTGCGTTGAGGTCGGTTGGCACGAGCTCGCCGGACGCGCCGTGGCCGAACTCGATGAGGTTGTCGACGATTTCTTTGCATCGCATGCCGTTTCGGAGGATGGTGTTGACGGCTTCGTGGACTCGGTTGGGCGGGATGCCCTGGGAGAGCATTTCGGCGAATCCGATCATGACGCCGAGCGGGTTTGAAAGTTGATGGGCGACGCTGGCGGCGAGATGCCAGACAAGGCTTTCGCGCTGTTGTTGGAGGAGTTGGCCTTCGATCATTTTTTGTTCGGTGACGTCGCGGACGAGCTTTGCGACGTGTGTGACGGCGCCTTGCTCGTTTCTGAATGGGATGCAGGTCATTTCGACCCATCGGACGTCGCCGGCTGGTATTTTGAACTGTACGGTGGCGTGCTGGGGCATTCCGGTATCGAACACGCGCTTGCGGAGGCAGTCGCGGCAGCGGCCTTGTTCGTCGAGGTTGCGGCAGCAGTGGAACGCGTTGTCTTCTTGCCCGACTTCGGCAAAGAAGAGGCCCATTTCGTTTGCGCTGACCACTCGGAAATGGGCGTCGATGACGTAGAGGCCGATGCCAAGGACGCCGGCGATTTCCTCGACGAGGTTGGAAAACATGCTGCTGGGGAACCGGACGCCGGGGTCGAGCTTGGTCATGGGGATTGCGAGCCCGCTGCGGAACCCGTTTGCGTCGAATATGGGGAGTACCCAGAACTGGACGGCGGTTGTAGCACCGAGTGCGGTGACGAGGTTGCCGTTGAAGGTTCTTGCGCTGCTACCTCGTTTTTGGCGGAGTTCGCGTTTGATCTCGGCGGCCGTGTCGGGCTGGCAGAGGGCGAGGAAATCTGTGCCGGGCACGCGATCTTCGGCAATGCCGATGATGTTGCTGAAGTAGGCGTTGGTGAGGTCGATGACGCCGTCCACGTTGAGTGTGACGAATGCGTTGTGCATGGAATTGGCAAGCGTTTTCAGGCGGCGCTGCGCGGACGCGGCGCTTTTACGTTCGGCTTCGGTGTAGGTTTCGCAGACGCGCTTAACGAGTTCGGCCTCGTACTCGAGGATGGTGCGGCAGATGTCCATGTCGCTGATGCCGGGAAGCTTTCCGGAGCAGAACTGGATCACGGCGTTGCGGACGCGCTGTACGACGGATAGGAGATTGCCCATCCCGCCGCCGCCGGCCCGGATGGTGTCGACGAAGAGGGTTACCCATTCGCTGGTATGCGCGGACCCGCCGCCGAAATAATGGATCTGGTCGTCGAACCATTGTTCGAGCAGGGGGACGTTGGCATTTTTTGCGAAGGTTTCTTTTTTGAGGATGACCAGGAAGTCCTGGCTCGAGGCGCTGAGGAAGTCGGCCACGGCTTTTGCGACGGCCTTGCTCATAGGCGATAGTTCCCGGTCGGGTCAGATGAAATTAAGAAGTAGCCCCGCCGCCCCCGCAAACAAGTTCGGGAATAGGTTAGCAGGGTTTTGGCGAAAATGCAATGGGCGTATAGGGAAAAGAATAGGACCTATAGGACGGATCGGACGCATAATGCAGGCGGGACGCCCGCACCACCCGGCTTTGTTGTTGGCGCAGCTACGCCGTGGCAAGCCCGGCGGCCGCGCAGGAGCGCGGCCCCACCGCGTGTGGCGCAAGGGTTATTTTTTTATCAGCCAGAGTTCGGAGACGCCGATGGCTAGGCTGCCGGCGCCGCGTTCGAATGTGAGGTCGAGCGCGCCGTCTTTTGTGAGGTCCTGGGGGATGTCGTATTCGAAAAAGCCGGCGGTGAACTCGGGTACTTCGACGTCGCGGGCAATGTATTGGCCGTCGGCGAGGATGTTCTCGACGAGCTTGAGCTTAACGGGGATATCGAGCATTTCTTTGGGGATGCGTGGCGCGACGAGCGTGGCGCGCAGTTTGTACGAGGCGTTGGGGTCGAGCCCGGTGTAGGTGAACGCGACGCCACGGGGGTCGGTGAGGCTGTATGCGAGCGTGGATTGCGACGGGCGGTTGTTGGGATCCATCATGGCGGAGGCGTCAAACGACTCGCCTTTGACGAGGTGGGGCTGTCGGTTTTTGTTGCCGGCGTCGTCGTAGAACCCGCCTTTGCCCGGGTTCTCGTAGTCGGCGATCAGGGCCAGCAGCATCCGTTTCTGATCGGGGGCCTCGGCGGCGTCGGCTTTTTGGAGTGTTTGCATGATCCAGGGCAGCGAGGTAAGGGCTTTATCGAGGGAGAAATAGCCCACGTTGCGTACGCCGAACAGGGCGTTAGTTTCGTCGCCGAGCCGGCCGGCTTCAGCGCGGAGATCGGGCATCTGCCCGGTTTCGTCGGTCTCGGCGGCAACGGCGAGGGCTTGATCGATCGCGGCAGCGGGATCGGCCGGATTAGCTGCGAGTTGGATGATTCGGCGCTCGCGGTCGCGATCGTTGCGGAGTTTTAGCTGGAAATATTTATCGAGGCCGGCCTTTTGCATGTGGAGGCGCCATCTGTAATTGATGGCCATGAGGTTGGCAGGGATTTTCGAGCCGGCTTCTTTTACGAGCGAGTAGTACTTTTCGATTCCCGGGTTGGCTTCGAGTGGCGTTTCGAGGTTGTCTTCGAGTTGGCACATGGCCTGAAACATGAGCGGCGCGGCCTCATCGCCAAACTGGTATCGGCAATAGTCGAGGGCCACGTCTTGGAGGGACTGGTTCGGGTTCCAGAGGAGGCGGTTCCACATGTACTGGTGGAACTCGTCGTGGTAGCCTTCGGAGTAGATGATGTCGCCTTCGGAGAACGGCATGATGGCCTGGAAGATGCGGTAGAAAGCTTTGGGGCGCGTGTGAAACGTGCGGCGCCCGTACACGCGCATGATGGTAGGCTCGGGGTTTTCGACCTGGTATTGGGCGCTGATCCAGTGGGTGATGTCGGAGTAGTGAACAATGCGCTGCCAGCGGGGGAGTTGGTTGAGTGTTTCGGCCAGATACCGGTTGACGGGCCCGCTGCCCGGGTATTCGAACAGGTCGTCGCGGAGTTCGGGCCGGAAATAATCCGACATGGCGTTGCTGCCGGGACCGTAGGCGATGGCGTAGAGCCAGTCGCGGGATTTCTCGTTGAGATAATCGAAGATGGCCTGATCGCCCTCGTTGTCGACGTCCTGGTTGGCGATCATGACGGCGGATTCGGGGTGGTATTTGAGCCAGACGGCGGCGACTTCCTCGCACAGGTAGATGAAGGTTTTCCCCCACGGCTCGCACTTCTCGCAGCGGCAGCCACCGGGGTCGCCCGCGAAAAACCGGAGGACGTCGTAGTCGGGCACGGCTTGGAATTGCTTGTCCCATTGAGCGAGGAGAGCCTGGCGGGCTTCGGGAATCGAGGGGCAGACCCACTTGCCGCGTTCGGTGGCTTGCCACGCGGGGGGAAAATCGCTGAGCTGATTGGGCCGGCAACCGAACTCGCCCATCAGGTCGAACGATTTGACGAACTCGAACATATCGCCGTGGGCATAGAAGCAGTTTGCGCCGGCGAGCGCGTAGTCGATCGTGTATTCGCGTATTTCTTCGGGCGTCCAGGCGCGTGCGCCGGTGACTTGGCGCATAGTGCCGCCCGGGTTGGCGGACGACCCGCGGTACCGGTACGCGGGCGCGGTGGATATGGAGAAGTCATCGAACGAGACGGCGTCGGCCCCGTAGCGCAACCGGCGGAGGACTTCGCCCGCCGCGTAGAGGACGCCGCGGTTGTCCGCGCCAACCGCCACGATGGCCGGGCCGACGGATTTGCAGGCGTAGCCTTCGGGATAGAGGTCGAAGCCGTTGCCGGGCAGGAGGGTTTTTTCCTGGGCGAGCAAGCGGTCGGCGATTCCGCCGCGCTCCGCGCGGGCGAGGTAAATGGCGAGGGCGAGCGCGCCGGCGGGGGCTTGGCCGCGCTGGACGTCAACGATGGCGCCAGGCGAGCGTTTGATGATGCGGGTGCGGAGGACGTCGGCGACGCGGGCTTCGGTGGTGTCGGCGCCGGGATCGAGCACGATGGAGATGTTATGGAAGGCCTTTTGGTCGGCATACGTTGCGTTTGCAGCGAGTAGCGGAACCAACAGAAGAATCAACCAGATTGCACGCGGGAATGTTGCGCCCATTGAGCCGCTCCTTATCGCGCTGATACTGCGCGGCGGCATTATAACGCGGGGGGTCTGTATTTGCACTTCGTTGTGGGCGTTTTATATACTGAATTAGTGTGCGCGGGATTTTCACACCTCCTGGCGGCCCGCAACGGGCGGCCTTGACGCGTCGGAAACGGCTCCCGGAAGAAACAGTCAAAACACAGTTGTGCGAATAACGAAGGAGAAGGGCGGAAATGCCTAAAAAGAACGTGTACTACTTCGCTGCCGGTAAAGCGGACGGCAAAGCGGAGATGAAAAACCTGCTTGGCGGTAAGGGGGCCAACCTGGCGGAAATGTGCAATTTGGAGATACCGGTTCCGGCGGGTTTCACGATCACGACGGAGATATGCACGGAGTATTACCGGAACAACAAGAAACTTCCATCGGAACTGACTAAGGAAGTGAACGCGGCGATGGCGAAGGTCGAGAAGGCGATGGGGAAGAAGTTCGGTGATGCGAAGAACCCGCTGCTGATTTCGGTTCGTTCGGGTGCGCGTCGTTCGATGCCGGGTATGATGGACACGGTGTTGAACGTGGGTTTGACGTCGAGGACGATCCCGGGGCTGATCGCGAAGACGCATAATGAGCGGTTTGTGTACGACGCGTACCGGCGGTTAATCATGATGTATGCGGACGTGGTGATGGAGAAGGCGGCGGGGCTCGAGTTCCCGGAAGGCGAGGGTGCGCGGCTCCAGATGGAGCACGCGATGGACCGGATGAAGAAGGAGAAAGGCTACGAGATCGATACGGACCTGACCGCCGAGGATCTGAAGAAACTGGCGGACGAGTTCAAGGCGATTGTGAAGCGAGTGATCGGCCAGGAGTTCCCGGACGACGCGGAGAAGCAGTTGTGGGGCGGGATCAAAGCCGTGTTCCAGTCGTGGAACGGCAGGCGGGCCCGCGAGTACCGGCGGATCGAGCGTATTCCGGAAGAGTGGGGTACGGCGGTGAACGTTCAGGCGATGGTGTTCGGAAATACGGGCGACAAGTCGGCGACGGGCGTGGCGTTTACGCGCGACCCGGCCACCGGCGACAACAAGTTTTACGGGGAGTGGCTGGTGAACGCGCAGGGCGAAGACGTTGTGGCGGGTACCCGGACGCCGTCGCCGTTGAACAAGGCGACGAAAACCGAGCACAGCAAGCACCTGCTGTCGCTCGAGGAGCGGAATCCGAAACTTTATAAGCAGCTCGATGCGATTCGCGCGAAGCTCGAGAAACATTTCCGGGACATGCTGGATATCGAGTTCACGATCGAGGAAGGCGTGTTGTGGATGCTCCAGTGCCGGGTGGGGAAACGTACGGGTACGGCGGGGGTGCGGATGGCGGTGGATATGGCGGACGAGAAGCTGATCGACAAGAAGACGGCGGTGATGCGAGTTGCGCCGGAGCAGCTTGACGAGTTGCTTCACCCGATGCTCGATCCGGCCGCGGAGCGCAACGCGCAGGTTGTGGCGAAAGGGTTGCCGGCGGGCCCGGGTGGCGGCGTGGGCCAGGTGGTGTTTACGGCGGACGACGCGGCGGATTGGGCGGCGAAAGGGCGGAAGATCATCCTGGTTCGCGCCGAGACGAGCCCGGAGGACGTTCACGGGATGCACGTGGCGGAGGCGGTCCTGACGGCGAAAGGCGGTATGACGTCTCACGCGGCGCTAGTGGCCCGCGGCTGGGGCAAATGCTGCATCGTGGGTTGCGGCGCGCTCAATATCGATTTGAAGGAACGGAAGGCGACGGTTGGCGACTTGACCATCCGCGAGGGCGACTGGATCTCGATGAACGGCACGACCGGGATCGTTTACGTAGGCCATTTGCCGGTGGTGCCGGCCGCGCCGGAGAAAAACAAGTGGTACAAGAAACTGATGACGTGGGTGGATGCGACGCGTCAGATGAAGGTGCGTACGAACGCGGACCGGCCGGTGGATGCGGCGCAGGCGGTGGCGTTTGGCGCGGAAGGCATCGGGCTGACACGTACGGAGCACATGTTCTTCGATCCGGAGCGGATCATCCACATACGCGAGATGATCCTTGCGGAGAATGAGGAAACGCGGCGCAAGGCCGTAATGAAGCTGTTGCCGTACCAGAAGTCGGACTTCATGGGCATTTTAGAGGCGATGGCTGGCAAACCGGTGACGATCCGGTTGCTCGATCCGCCGCTGCATGAGTTTGTGACGCTGGACGACGAGCAGATCCAGGAGTTGTCGGAGCAAATCGGGGTGGCGCCGGATAAGATCCGTGCGCGTATCGCGCAGTTGCACGAGTTGAACCCGATGCTGGGCCACCGCGGGTGCCGGTTGGGCATTGCGTATCCGGAGATCACGGAGATGCAGGCGCGGGCAATCCTCGAGGCGGCCGCGGAACTGACAAAGAAGGGTGTGAAGGTGCTGCCGGAAATCATGATTCCGCTGGTCGGCCACTCGAACGAGTTCGCGAACCAGGAAGCCATCGTGCGCCGCGTGGCGGACGAGGTGCAGAAGCAGTACAAGGTCCGGCTGGATTACCTGGTTGGTACGATGATCGAGATCCCGCGGGCCACGCTGGTTGCCGACAAGATCGCGGAGAAGGCGGAGTTTTTCAGTTTCGGGACCAATGACCTCACGCAGATGGGGTTTGGGTTCTCGCGGGACGACATCGGGGGGTTCCTGCCGTACTACCTCGCCAAGAAGATCCTCCCGGAAGACCCGTTCCAGCGGCTGGACCAGGACGGGATCGGCCAGCTTGTGCGGATGGGCGTCGAGCGGGGCCGGTCGACGCGGCCGAATTTGAAGTGCGGCATCTGCGGCGAGCACGGCGGCGACCCCGAGTCGGTGAAGTTCTGCCACCGGGTTGGGCTGGATTATGTGAGTTGCAGCCCGTTCCGCGTCCCGATCGCGCGGATGGCAGCGGCCCAGGCGGCCATCGAGTCGCCGCGGAAGGCGGCGAAGGGGAAGAAGGCGAAGAAGGCGAAAAAGGCAAAGGCGAAGAAGGCGGCCGCGAAGGGAAAGTAAGGGAAGCATATAGAGCCCCGGGCTGGAAATCGGTTCGGGGCTTTCTTTTGGAAATGACAAATGACAAATGACAAATGACAAAAGGATGAAGGATCAGAAATAAGACCGGAATCTGGAGGGCTAGAGATTACGGATTGCGGATTGAAGAGAACGAGCCGGTCAGTTACAGGCGCCATGTCCCTAGTTCAAATGCCTCAACACCATTTATAATTTGTAATTTGTCATTCTTTTACTGTCCCCAGGCGGTGGGGAAGAAGATTTGGCGGTAGAGGCGGAGGGCGTACTGGTCGGTCATACCGGCGACCATATCGACGGCTCGTCTTTCGGGGGAGTCTCCTTATGTGGCGGGCGCTCCATACGCCCATACCACGCATTGTAAGGCAGGCTTCCCATCCTTTCCTCCTCGACCTGACTACCCGAACCTATGCATGCTAACAGCGGAGCTGGTGAAAAAGCTCTTGCTGTGATCGTCAAGGCCGCGAAAACCGGGGACAGACATCTTTCCAAACTACCGGAAAGGCGTCAGTCCCCGTTTTTCGCTCATGTATGTTGAAATCAAGAGGTTTTTTCGTGGCTAGGGTAGGTTTTTCACCAGTTCCGTTGTCCGCCATTTTCCCCACCTATTTCCCTGGAGTTCGAGTGGCCCGTATGGCAGGAATTGACTGGTATCTCGGTTTTTTAATAAGCTTTTGTGAACCGGGATGGGCGCGAGTCATGGAAATCTCACGTCGTCACTTTATGCGCAGTGCAATTACTGTGTCCGGGGCAGCTGTGCTGGATCTGCCTGTGGCCTCGGGGGCGGAAGGAACTTCTTTGATGCCGTCTCGGGAAGACGCGGCAGGCGCGATCGTCATCTGCAATCACTGGACCCAGTATGGGATTGGCGAGGCATTTCCTGAAGGGGAGGTCGGGGGGCATTGGTACCAACGGAATTTCTCAAGCGTGTATGGCCTCGAGCAGGGCCGCCGCTGGCTCGATGCGAATCCGGCAAACCGGGTCTGCCACGAGTTCGACGCCTATTTCCTCGAATCGCTCGATGCGGAAACCCCCGATTATCTCGCCATAATCCGGGATTTGATCGACCGCGGTCTGATGGAACTTCCGGGGGGCACGTTCGCCCAGCCGGAGTCGCAGGTGTTCGGTTACGAATCGGCGTTGCGGCAGCTGACGTTCGCCCAGGCCGCATACCGGCGCTATCTGGGCCGCGGGGTGGACACGTTTCTTGCCGAAGAGCAGAACTTCTTCGCGCAACTGCCTCAACTCCTCAAGCTCGCCGGGTTCAGTTATGCAAGCCTTCAGTTTCAGAATTCCGGGGCCCCGCCCGCCTTGCCTTATGACCTCATTCTCTGGGAGGCATTTGACGGCACAGCGATTCCCACGATCCCGAAACATCCGGGCATGGTGTCGTGCACCAGCCAATGGACATCGTATGACGCGGTCATTGCGCGGTTGGCCGGACGGAAGGCGCCGTTGATTTTCCAGTGGATGGAGGTGGGGCCTCCGGGATTGGATTGGGGTGCGTCCATCGCGCCGTACCGGGAGGCCATTCACGAGGCCGAAGCGCGCGGTTTCCGGCAGATGACCTTGACGGAGTACATCCAATGGGCGCTCGACCGATGCCAGACGCCGCGCGTTCGTATTCCCATGGACCAGTCCAATTACAACAACAACTCTTTCAAAGGAGGATGGGGTTACGAGAATGAGCGGACGACGCGCGGGGCCAACAAGTGCGAAAGTCTATTATTGGCGGTAGAGACGTTGTGCGCAGGCGGGGATGCCCCTTGGATCGGCACGCTGGCGGGCAATCGGTTGCGCGAACTCTGGTCCCGCTTGCTCGTGTCGCAAAACCACGACCCGTACCTCGTGGGAATGGGGCAGGCCTACATCGATGGCATCCGGTCCTACCAGAGCGAACTGGCCGCGAAGCAACTGAACACCGTGCAACAAGCCGTTCGCGACGAGGCAGGAATGGGTGAGCCGATCACCGGATCCGGCACGGCGTTCCGGCTGTTCAACCCGTGTCCCTGGGATGTTGCGACACCGATATTGCTTGAGCTGAATGATCTGGCGTGGCCGAGCCACGCGTTCAAGCTGACGGACGGCAAGGCCAGCAAGATCCTGCCCGCCGTGTTCCGTTCGGACAACGGCCACGTGCTTGCCGGGCCAGTCATCGCCCACATCCCCTCGTACGGGACGCTGGATCTCCAATTGGAGCCCGTAACGGATGAGCCCGTCCAACCGAAACGCGATTCCGCCCGCTTGACGGCAAAACGAGACGGGCGCGTGTGGAGCGCGGACCATGAAGCCTTTGCAGACATCGCGTTTGAGCCTTTGGTGGGCGAGTGGCGTCAATTGGTCAACTCACACAACATGAACATCGAGACAGCTTATACGCGCATCGAGGACGCGCCGGTCAATTTCCCGTGGCAAACGGTGTCCGATGGGATCGATGTGGCCGCGTGGCGCAGGGACTTGATGCGCATCCGCGACGTGGAGGAGCCTGCACTGTCGGTACACGGCCTGGTTTCCACGGGTGAGGAGCCGGGACCGTGGATTCAGTTCAACCACCGGTTGACCAGCACGATCTACTTTGAGACGGGCGCCTGGCCTTCCGGGACGTGGCGGTTCCGGGTGCACATCGCGGGCGCAAAGCCGCGGATTGTTGCCGATGCGCCATTTTCCGAAGAAGAGCGCCGCGCGGCCAAGTTTTACTGTGCGCGGTACATTCGCTTGGAATGGCCCGGGCGGCACCTGCTTTGGTGTCCCTCGCAAAACACATTATTCCGTTGCCTGAAGGAGGCGGACGCGCACGTGATCGAATGTACCGTGCTCAACTTCGGTTTCACAGGCACGGCGAACTGGGAGATGCGGTTCCATGCCGGATCATCTTTCTCGGCGGCGGAGTCGATGCGGCTTGCGGAAACATTTCATCGCAGGCCTGTCCGCATCCCCGAAGATGTGACGGCCGGATGTGTGGCGGGCGTCAGCGCCGATAACCCAAACGTACTGATCACGCATGTCTTTCCCGGGGCGCCCGCCGCGGCCGCCGTGCGGACCCTGAATGCTTCTCACGAACCTCAGACGGCCGCGATTCGCTGGCCGGGCCAAATCAAGCAGGTGAATATGGCCGACCTCGACGGCAACAGTCTGGACACCTCATGCGAGCACTCGACCGGCCCGCGCGCTTATTGGAACTATACGTTCCGCCCATGGGAAATCGCCACGTTTCGTGTGGTCTGGAAATGACAAACTCGTAACGGTTCATGAACGAATAGGAATAGACAGAATCGAAAATCGGTGGCTGTGGAGCTGGTGAAAAAGCTCTTGCTGTGATCGTCAAGGCCGCGAAAGCCGGGGACAGCCACCTATTTCCGACCTACTTCCGTGGAATGACAAGTGCCAAGAGCATGAGGGATGAAGAAAGCTGGTGTCCCCGTATTGACCATTCCGCGTTCCGCTTTGGTCATTTCTCCCAGGCGGTGGGGAAGAAGATTTGGCGGTAGAGGCGTAGGGCGTACTGGTCGGTCATACCGGCGACCATATCGACGGCCCGTCTTTCGGGCGAGTCGCCTTTTGTGGCCGGGTAGATATCGGCAACTGGATTCTCGACGAGGTGGCGGTAGAGGTCGCAGAGGAGTTTTTTGGCTTTGCGGATCTCGCGGTTGATGGCTTCGCAGGGGTAGACGTGTTCGTACATGAACGACCGCAGCAGGTTGGTGGCCTCGAGGATGTCGGGGGTGAACGCGATGGGTCCGTCCTGGCTTCCGTGGATGAGGCCGGTGAGCATGGCGTCGATCCGGTCGGAGGTGGATGACCCGAGGATCTTAACGGCGTCGCGGGGCAGGTCGTCGAGCGTGATGATGCCGGCCCGGACCGCGTCGTCGATGTCGTGGTTGATGTAGGCGATGGCGTCGCACACGCTGACCAGCATGCCCTCGAGCGTGCCCGCGCGCGCGGCCCGGCGCCCGTCGAGCACGGATTTGCCTTTGGAATGGTTGAGGATGCCGTCGCGGACCTCGAACGTGAGGTTGAGGCCGGGCCCGGTCCGTCCTTCTTCGAGGAGGTCGACGACGCGGAGGCTCTGTTCGGCGTGCTGGAACCCCGGCGCGTACACTTCGTTGAGCGCGGTTTCGCCGGCGTGGCCAAACGGCGTGTGGCCGAGATCGTGGCCGAGTGCGACGGCTTCGGTGAGGTCTTCGTTGAGGAACAGCGCGCGGGACGCGGTTCGTGCGATTTGGGCGGCTTCGAGCGTGTGGGTAAGCCGGGTTCTGTAATGGTCGCCTTCGGGTGCGAGGAACACCTGGGTTTTGTGCTTGAGTCTTCGGAACGATTTGGAGTGCAGGATCCGGTCGCGGTCGCGCTGGAATGCGGTTCGGTAGTCGTGTTCCTGCTCGGGGATTGCTCTGCCGCGGGTTTCACCGGCGCGTGCGGCATCTGGCCGGAGTGTTTTCCGTTCGCGCTCTTCGATTTGTTCGCGCAGCGTCACCGCCACACCTATTTGCCCTTCGAGAGTCTCGTTGCGAGTTCGACGGGCAGCCCGGCCTGGAGGATTTTGCGTGCGCAGGATTCGATGTCGTATTCGACCCGGCAGAACTCGAACGTTTTGTTTTCGAGGTCAAACAATCCGAACGCGGCGCGGGGGTCTCTGTCTCGGGGTTGGCCGACGGCGCCGGGGTTGATGAAATACCTGTTGGTAGGCCGCAGTTCGTGGACGGTCCCGGGGCCGATGGCTTGAGCGGCCCCTTTCTCGCTGAAGAACGACGGCCTGTGGCTGTGGCCGAAGAAGCAGACGTTGATGTCCCTGCCGTTGAGGAACTCGATCTGGCGCATGGCGTCGAGCCAGTCGATGATGTAGTCGTCCCGGCTCGATGGGGAGCCGTGTACGCCGAGGCACGTCTTGCTGAACACCATCTGCTCGGGCGCGCGCATCAGCCACTTCCGGTTCTCTTCGCGGACTTGGCCGACCTGCCATTCGATGGCTTTTTTAGCGGCGGCCCGGAAGAACCACGGGTCTTCGAGCCCGCAGACGGCGGCGTCGTGGTTGCCCATGATGGTGGGAATGTCGCGGTCGCGGAGGATATCGATGATCTCATTGGGCTGGGCGTTGTAGCCGGTGAGATCGCCCAGGCAAAAGACCCGGTCGGGCTTACGCTTGTCGATCTCTTTGAATACGGCGGTAGTGGCCTCCAAATTGGCATGAAGGTCGGCGATAATAGCTATAAGCATTACAACCTTTCTGTAACAATCAACAGGGTTGTCAGGACGCGCGCGCGTGCGCGCACTTAATCCTGCAGCCCCGGTTCGGCTGCGGTGTCCGGTCTTTCGCCTTTCTGGATAATGTGCCGCAATTGGGCGACTTTTTTTCGGACGCGATCGTTGTGGGGTTCGCCCTTGAGCACCGTCTCCATGGACACGAGGGCTTTGTCGTATTCGTGACGCTTGATGAAGTTGACGCCGATGTTGTATTGGGCCATGAGGATTTTCTTCTGCAGCCTTCTGACGTGGGGGAACTTTACGGTGGCCAGGCGGTATTGTTCCATGGCGGCGGCGTAGTTGCGGGTTTCGAAGTAGAAATCGCCGGTGGTTTCTTCCTGGCTGAGCCCAGTCGAGTCGGCGCCCTTGGCGGTTCTTTGCTGCTGTTCGATCCGGCTGTACTCTTCGGGCGTGTAGACGGCCTCGAGCGCGCGTTTTTCGACCACGATGCTGATGTTATTGGTCGTGGAATCCTGCGGGATGAGGTGGAACCGGGGCTCTTCGGGGTCGTAACGGTGGAGGCAGTAACCTTTTACGACCTCGCCGTCCTTGAATCGGGCGACCAACTCGCCGCCCTCGGCGGTGTAGTCTTTGTAACGGACCGAGCGGTCGTATTTGCCGTCGAAACTCTTGACCAAGAACACCGCTTTGAGGTCCCTGAACGCGGTGTAGTTGGTTTTTCCCAGTGGCGTGCCTTCGCTGTCGCACAGATCGAGGTGAAACCCCGGTTCCTTCAGGTTAAGGGCGAAACACACCCCGTACTCGCAGTGTCCGTCGAGGTATCTGACAACGAGCCGCTGCCTGGGGCGGCGTTTTCGCAACTCCTCGTGCTTTTTTTCCTCTTCAATTTTCAGGGCAATAGGTCGGTAGTGGCGCGGGCACAACTGGTTGCCCTGGTAGGTCTTGATACATTCGGCGCAACCGAATGTCCCGCATATACTACAGTATCCTACTACTTCCGCATTGGGATGGCCCGGACAGTTCATCGGACACTCCTCGCGGGGCGTCAATATGTCGCAGACATTCCCGGAAAAGAGATGGATGACCACTCCTTCCCATAAGAACGCTACCACGATTAGCGGACGCCTGTCAAAAGACGAAATCTGCTATCGCGCGTATGCGCGGGTCCTTGCCAACTCAAATGACCATCAAAACTTATTTCGCCGATAGGCCCTTAAGACTGGGCGTCAAGACGGCAGTTAAGAACGGCGGTTAAAGCTCGTCTATTCCCACCCGAAGTATAACTCCTGATAGGCGCTTTCAGTTTCAGCAGTTGTTGCGGTATTTATAGTAGATGCTTTGGTGGGAAATTACAAGTAGCCGGCGCCGTCCGAGGGATCTGCGGGGAACACAGTGAATTCGGGGGCAAACCCTCTGTAGTAGTCCTTCTGAACAGCCGCAACCACGGTGTAAAGGTCGGATCGGGAAACGAGGTTGACGGTGCATCCGCCGAACCCGGCGCCCGTGAGCCGTGCACCGACCGCGCCGGCCCGCCTGGCGGCGAGGACGAGCCGGTCGAGCTGGGGGCAACTGATTTGGTAGTCGTCGGCGCAGCTTTTGTGGGACTCGTTCATGAGCGGGCCGAGGCGTTGGGCGTCGCCGGCGAGGAGGGCGTCGCGGGCGGCCTCGACCCGGATGCATTCGGTGCGCATATGCCTGGCGCGCGCCTGGAGATTGAACCCTTGGGCGGGTTCATGGAGGTCGCCGAGCCATCGGTCGCGGATTTCACTGGTGGAGATTCCGAGGCGGCCGGCGGCCTGCTGGAGGGTGGTGACCGGTGTGGGGAACGCCCTGGAGAACAGGGCGGCGACTTCGGCGTGGGTGAGGCAGAGGTGGCCGTACCAGAGGTCGGCGAGCCGCTCGAGCCGGATCTCGTTGCTGAATTCTTCTTGGGCCTGTTTTTCGACCAGTGCGCAGATGAGCTTGCTGAGCCTGGGCCCGGCATTGTATCTGTGGAGGGCTTCGCCGGTTTTGTTGGCCGACACCAGCGAGTTGCAGATGACAAACACGTGGTCGGCCGGCAGCGGGACCTGCTCGATGCGAAGCGGGAAGAAATCGATTTTACACGCGTAGTTGCGCCCGCCCAGCAGGATGATGGCCTGGTCCATGCCGCCGCCCCGTGTGCCGACGTAATGTTCGGCTTTGGCGAGTAGGCCGGCCAGCGCGATCCGCGAGATGTCTTTATCGAGCGTCTTGCCGAGGATGCGGAGGTACGCCAGCGCGCACGCCACCACAAGCGCGGAAGACGAACTCAGCCCGGCCCGCATCGGGATCGACCCCGAGACGAGCAGGTCCATGCCGGGCGGAGCGGCGGGTTTAAAATGGCCGTTCAAACCTTGCAGTGCGGCTTTGCAGTAGTTTTCCCAGGCGCCGCGCGGCGACGGCGTGATGTCGGGCGCGTTCTCGAACTCGGCAGGTGGAAACTCGGCGCGCGTGCTGTGAAGTCGGACTTTGGCGCCGGCGCGGGGAGCGCAGGCCGCCTGTATATGCTGGAGCAGCGTCATGGGCAGTACGGGCAGGCCGTTGTAATCGGTGTGCTCGCCGATGATGTTGACGCGACCAGGGGCTCTGGCGATGAACGGTTCGGGTGCGCGGGGATAAATTTGGCGGAAGGACGTCTTGAGGTCAGGTTCGACACGCATTACAGAACTCCTGTGACCAGAAGAAAGTAAAGAAAAGGCCGTAAAATATCAAGACGGGCGAGTAGAAATCGGGGGTCTGAAAGCGTAGATTACGCGTAGACTATGAGGAACTTTTGGCCGGCCGGGGGGTTTGACAGCATGGCGCGTGTGGCGCGCCGTTGGGATGAAAAAGATTAGAAGGGAAACGAAGACTATGAAAAAGCTACTGTCGTTTTTTGTGTTGGCGGCGGTTGTTGTGGCCGTTTGCAGCCCCGCCCAGGCGCAGGAAGTGAAGCAAAAGGTCCGGCTCAACCCGGGCATGGTGATGAAGAAAGCCGATACCAACAAGGACGGCAAGGCGACCTTTAAAGAGGTTTCCGCCGCGTTCCCCAATATCACCCAAGAGCGGTTCGACCGCATGGATCGCGACAAGGACGGCGCCCTGACGGCCGGGGAAATGCCCGGGCCCGGCGGCCCGCAAGCGGGACAGATCCTGCAGCGCGCGGACACCAATAAAGACGGGACCGTGACGCTCGATGAGGCGCAGGCCGCGCTTCCCAATATGACCGAGGCGCGATTCAAGAGGCTTGACAGGAATGGGGATGGGGCCATCACGAAGGAAGATGCGCCAGCGGTGAGGCCGCTGCCGCCCAAGGGGGCAGGCGCCGACCTCAAGACGCGGATGAAGGCGATAGAAGACCGGTTTATCAAGGGCGACGCGAATGGCGACGGGAAAGTGACGCTCGAGGAGTTCATGGCGATGCCGGACGCTACCGAAGAGAAGTTCAAACGGAACGATCGCAACGGGGACGGGGTGCTGTCTCGCGACGACATCCGCCCGCCGGCCCGGCCGCCGGTGCCGCCGGCTCCGCCGCGGACGTTCGACCCGGCCCAGTTGGACAAGAACGGCGACGGCAAGCTTTCTTACGAGGAGGCGACGGCGTTTTTCCCGCCTTTTCTTCGCGAGGCGTTTGACCGGCTGGATGTGAATAAGGATGGTTTTGTGACGATGGACGAGGTGGCGCGGCCAGGGGCCTGATTATTTTAATCGCGCGGGTTCTTAAGGTTGCGAAAAGGGGGGACAGGCACGCTTTTTCCCAAACTGCCGGGAAAAAGCGAGCCTGTCCCCCTTTTTCGCTATTTGATGGCTGGGCTTGTTTCTTCGGTTTCAATCTGGGCGTCGGTGTGTGCGGATTCGCGGGCAAGCTCGACGAGGCCGAGTTTTTCCATGAAGAGGCATATCAGGCCGACCACAGCCACGGGAATGAGGTTGAGCAGGTGGGCCATGATGGCGATGGCCTTGGCCTTGGAGTCTTCGATTCCCGGAACGAACATTACGAGCCCGATCACGATCGGTGCGTGAAACTGGCCGACGAAGCCGGGTGCGCCGGGCGCGCTGATAAACACCGCCAAGAGCAACTGTATCACGAAGATGCCTTGCCACGGGACGTGGACATCGAACGCCCGGACCACCGACGTCAACGCCAGCAGCGCAATGGACCAAACCAGCAGCGAAAAACCGATGGATTTGGCCATGTCGGACGCGGAGCGGAAGATGTGCAGCCCGTCGGCGAAATGCTGGAGCCAGAGGTGGATCTTGTCGGCCAGCTTCTGTGAGAACCGCGAGCATAACCTGTCCGAAACGCGCAGCATGAGTTCCTGTTTCACATACAACAGTACAAAAAACGAGACGAGTACCACCAGGCTGACAATGGCGAGGATTTCGCCGCGGTAAACGTTGCGGGCGGAGAATTCGATGGGGACCCCGAGCGTCGATGCAGGGATGCTTATGCTGCCTTCGGGCGTGTAGGCGAACACGGTGACGATGACGACGGCGAGGAGGCCGAAAAGATCGGTGATTCGATCGAGGATGACCATCGCGAACGATTTGGTGAACGGGAGCTTGGCGAGCCGTGTCAGCGCAATGGCCCGGACCACTTCGCCGATCCGGCCCGGTAGCGTGAAATTGGCCAGAAAACCTATCTGCGTGGCGCTGAACAGGTGGCGGAACGATACCGGCTTGGCGGTCCGCACAATGTAGCTCCATCGCTGGACACGCACCACAAACGACAGCAGGATCAGCGCCAGGAATACCGCCAGCCACACTGGATCCGCCGCGGCAATGGCCTGCAACACTTCGTTCCAGTTTGTGCCGCGGAACACCAGCCAAAGCAGGCCCACACCCAGCCCGACGCCAATGATGATCTGAACCGTCTTTTTCATGGTGCACGGATTGTACCGAAGCAGGAGGCGAATTAGCGAATAGTAGCGCCGGCTCTCGGCCGCGACTTCGGCGAAGTGGGGCTACTTCTCATTTGACCTTGGTTTGGCGTGGGCGGAGTATGTCGGTGGAGGTCCGTTCTCTTTTCTTTTGGACTTCGGCGAGCACGTTGTGCAGGGGGAGGCCGCTGGTGGGCCGGTATGGCTTGTCGCCGATTTTTGCGGCGAGTGCGCCGGCGAGTTGGCCGAGCGCCTGATGCAACTCGAGGCGGCAATCGACGCAGAATTCGGAACCCGGCTGGGCGGGTGCCGTCTTGCACCTTGCGCACTGCGCCTCGCGTGAGACGGCCTCGTTGAGGTAGCGCTGGCTCTTGAGGATCTTAACGACCTGGTTTTTGGGAAGGCGGGTGTATTCGACGATTTCCGCGACGGTCTGTTTGAGGCCCCGGTAGATGGCGTTCTCGACGAGGAAGATTTTCTGCTCGTATTCGGCCACGCACTCGGGGCATTTCTGTTCGCCGAATACGGGCACAAACATCTTCCGGCACTTGGCGCACACGACGATTTTATGCATTGATCTCTCCCGCAATGACGTCGATTTTATCCAAAAAGGTCTCCAGATCGCCAGCATTTTCCACCACCCAGTCGGCGGCGGGCCTTTTTTTGTCGGGATCAGACTGTGCCTCGATCCGTTTTTGGGCCTGCTTGGGCGTGATACGCCTGGCGGCGACAAGCCGGGCGGCCCTGACTTCGCTCGGGGCCGTCACGAGGATGAGCCCGTCGAGCCATTTCTCGCGCTTCCCGTTTTCGGCGAGCAGCGCCGCATCGATGAGGACGGTTTTGTGGCCTTCGCGGTACAACTCCGCGCACCGGCGTGAAATCGCCTGGAAAATCAGCGGATGCACGATCGCATTGAGCTTTTCCCGGGCGGCTTCGTCTGCAAAGACGAGTCGGCCCAGCTTGCCGTGGTCGATCCGGCCGTTCGTGAGAATATCCGGGCCGAACTGTTCGACCACTTGCTGATATGCGCCGCCGCCGGGTTCGAGGAGTTGGTGGCCGGTCGTGTCGGCGTCGATCACGCGGATGCCGTGATGCTCGAACCGTTTTGCGGCGACTGTTTTGCCGCAGCCGGTTCCGCCGGTCAGGCCATAGATGCGGATCAAATGGGGTGGTCCTTTCGTGAGATGTACTTCTTGATGGTTTCCTCGAGCCGGCCCTGCGCGGCCAGGATGAGCTCGACGAGTTCGCGGAGCGCCCCTTGCCCACCGGCCGATTCGAGCACGAGGCTCGCCGCCTGTTTGACGGCGGGTACGGCGTCGGCCACGGCCACGGGCAACCCGACGGCTTCTATGCCGGGCACGTCGATGAGGTCGTCGGCGATAAAGGCCATCTGATCCATCCCAATGCCGTACTTGGCGGCGATTTCGCGGCACACCCGGCCCTTGTCCTTCACCCACATATAGAGTTCGTCGCACCGCCACTGTTGCTTGATGGTTTCGAGCGCCTTGCTACCGAGCCCGGTCATGATGGCGCTCTTTCCACCCGACAGATGCCACAGCGTGAGGCCGGTCCCGTCCCTGGCAAACAGGTATCGGAACGGCCTGCCTTCGCCGTCGAACCATATCCGGCCGTCGGTCAGGACGCCGTCGACGTCGGTGACAATAAACGTGATTTGCTGCAGTCGCTGCTGTAAATTGGACATCCGGTAACGTTTCCCCCCCGTGCAATAAAGCCTATGTCTTGGCGTGCTCCGGCTCGTATGCGCACGCGTCCAGTTTTCGCGCCATGATAATGGCGTCTTCATTTGTTTTTTTGTAGTAACCCTTGCGGGTCCCGGTTTTCTCGAATCCCAGGCTCATATACAGGTTTTGCGCGGTCATATTGGTGACGCGCACTTCGAGCGTGGCGCGGGTGAGGCCTTCTCTTGCGGCGGCACGGGTGATGAAATCCGTGAGCACACGGCCGTACCCCCGCCCTCTGTATTCCTTGCGCACCGTCACGCTGGTGATATGCGCCTCGTCGACGACCTGCCAAAACCCAACGTACCCCACCAGCGTGTCGTCGACCAGCGCCACATAAAAGTGCGACATCGAGCTGGATATTTCCTGGCAGAACATCCCGCGCGTCCACGGTTCGGGGAAGGCTTCCTGCTCGATCTCGACGACCTCGTCCAGGTCGCGCGGCTCGATCTTGCGGAACCGGAGTTCGGAGGGTAGTTCGGCTGCCTGTTCGATCAAGGGTTGACCTCGCTCTGCGACTTTTTTTCTTCGGGCTGCGATTTGCGCAGATACACCGGGGAAACCGCCGCGGCATCGGTTGAAATTCCCACGCCGAGCAACGCGACGGATTCCGCGGCGATGGCTGACGCCCGGGGAAGGGAGCACGCGGCCGGGGCGAACCGGGCGCCTGGGATTCTCGCGACGATCCGGTCGCGGTAGAGGGTCGCGCCATTGCCCAGGAAAATGGGGGCTGGATCGGGTACTTGGTCAAGGATGGCGTCGACGGGGCATACGGAATCGGCGACGAGCTTTCGCCGGCGGCCGTCCTCGAACCGGTACACAGCGCCAAACACCTCATGCATCCGGGCGTCGAGCAGCGGGCACACCACCTCGTTATGGAACGGAGCCAGCCGCGTCATGGCATCGAGCGAGGGCACCGCGACCAGGGGCAGGTTCCGCGCGAACGTGAGCCCTTTCCAGGTAGCCACGCCGATGCGCAGGCCCGTGAACGAGCCGGGGCCGATGCCAATAGCGAGCATCTGGACATCATCGAGGGTGAGGCCCGCTTCTTCGAGGACCCAATCCACTGTGAGCAGGAGTTTTTCGCTGTGGGACCGGCCGGTTTCGACGATCGTTTCAGCCAGGGGGCGGTCGCCGTCGCACACCGCGACGGTATTTATGGAAGTGCCGGTGTCGGCGGCAAGGATGATCATTTCGACCTTGTATTCCCCAAGGTGTTGGCTACGACCACGCATGGATTAAGCAGGTTCAGGCGAATTCCGCTGCCCGCTAGGCGGCTCGTCGGCCCGCGCCCCGATGCCAGTCGTTAAGTGCTTGTTGCCGTTCAGTTTGAGGCTTCGGCGGCCATTCCGGGGGTTTGATGGGGTTCTTCCACTCGATCCGCGGGCCAGGAAACCACGCTTGCATCCCCGGCTGCCTGAACAGTAATCATGTCCTTCATTTTCTTGCCGGGCCGGTAGGTGACCACCTTGCGCTCGGGGACGGGCACCTGGTCGCCGGTGCGCGGATTCCGGCCAATCCGAGACGCGCGTGTTTTTACTTCGAAAACCCCGAAATCGCGGAGTTCCCACCGGTGACCTTCGGCCAGGTTGAGTGAGATGGTTTCGAAGGCCCCCTCGATAATCTTTGCTACGTCGCTTTGCGTCATCCCCAGTTTGTTCGCCACACGAATCACGAGTTCACGTTTAGTCATCGTCACTGGACAAATCCTCCATCCTATAACACAAATAATGCTGTTCCCCAAACCACAGTGAAAGGATTATAAGGGGTCTTGCTCAAAGTTGCAAGTGTTTATTATGTCGAATCTTAACAGGCTGGTGGGCCGGGCCGGTTGCAAAAAAACGCTCCACTCTTTACCATACAGGGGTCCCGCGTCTCGCTGGTAAGTAAGTAAATACAACAACGCTGTGGAGGGGTCGCGAATGAATATATACGGGAAAAACTATCAAATCAACGAATTGCGCCAGCGTGTCGGAAACATGGATCAGGTGGCCGGCGTGCGCACCGTCCAGCTCGACGACGGCAATGAGCGGCCGGGGCGGGCCGCGTGGATTCATTCCGGTGCGGGGCTGGAACTTACGGTGTTGCTGGACCGGTGCCTCGATATCGCCGCCGCGTCCTACGAGGGCAAAGCCATGGGGTGGCGGTCCACGACGGGCGACGTGGCCCCGCAGTTTTTCGAGCCCGAGGGCTACCGCTGGCTGCGGAGCTATTTCGGCGGGCTGGTGACGACGTGCGGCCTGATCAATGTCGGCGCGCCCCGGCCCGACAGCGCGCTGAACGGGAACGGCCTGCATGGCCGGATCGGAAACACGCCGGCCCGCGATCTGCGGATTGTGCAGGAGTGGGAAGAAGACGAGTACGTGCTGAGCGTGACGGGCACCATGCGCGAGACCGCCGTGTTCGGCGAGAATCTCACGTTGACGCGGACGGTTTCGACGCGGCTGGGGGAACCCCGGTTCTGGATCCACGACGTGGTCGTCAACGAGGGGTTCAAAGACACGACGTATATGCTGTTGTACCATTGCAATATAGGGTGGCCGGCGCTGGATTCGGGATCGGAAATGATCTCGCCGAGCCGCACCGTGAAGCCGCGCGATGCCGAGGCCGTCGTCGGCAAGGAAAACTGGGCGCGGATGGACCCGCCCATGCACGGGTACAAGGAGAAGGTATACTACCACGACATGGCGGAGGCGGACGACGGGTCCGTGACGGTGGCGATGGTGAACGACGGGTTCGACCGGGGCGCGGGATTCGGCGTATACCTGAAGTACTACAAAAAAGAATTGCCGCGGTTCGTGCAGTGGAAACAAATGGGCGAGCAGGATTACGTGATCGGGTTCGAGCCGTGCAATTGCGGGGTGGAAGGCCGCGACGTCGATGAGAAGCAGGGCCGGCTCAACACGCTCGAGGCGGGCGAGAGCAAGGTGGTGACGCTCGAGTTCGGGCCGATCACCACCAAAGAGCAGGTGGACCGCCTCCGCGCCGATCGCGAGCGGACAAAGACGAAACTCGAATGAAACAACAGCGCGAAAAACAGGGACTGACTCGCCTCCGGCAGTTTGGAGGCGCATTTTCGGCAGTTTGAAAATCGTGTCTCCCGAATCGCCGGATAAGAGACGTTTTTTGTGAGCGGAGGGGGGTTTTGGGTGCGAGTCGGCGTTTTGTGGGGCGTGAGGAACAATAAAGCGGACATCTGAAATGACAAGAGGTGTGTTTTCTTGTTCCGTGAAGCGTCCGGGGAGGCCCTTACCGGTAAGAAAGCCTAGTTCAGGCGTCGATGGAGCGGTTGGAGACGTTCAGGGATCTACGTAACGAGGGGCTTGAGTATTGGCAGGTAGGGGTGGGCGTGGTTAATCTTCAGCCAAAGGCCGCGGGCGTGTTTGACGACCAGCGCCGGGATCGCCAGCAGGCGAAACCGAAGCGTTTTGAGCGTCAGGGTTTGCCAGTTTGCCGGCAACTTGATGAGCTTAAGTGCGGAGATGAGGTTGTAGCCCAGGGTCTGAATGCGAAAGTAAAGGGCGTTGACGAAGAAGTCGGCCGACGGCAGGCTGTTGAGCGAAAAGGCGTGCTTTAATTCTTTGATGTGATTCTCGCAGTTGCAGCGTTGTCGGTGCCACGTAATAAGTTGGGTTTGTCTCATGAATCTGTGCAGGTTTGAGATGGACAAGCATGTGCCAAGTCGTGTATTTCCAGAGTGTTCCACAACTTTGGAGGCACGAGGCAAGGCACATGCTCGCCTAAACTCGGCCCAGAATCATTGATTGTAAACGATGTCTTGACACTTGTCACCTACAGCCTACAGTCTCTCTTCATCGAGCGCCGATCAGTTCCCGTCGAACACGTCGCGGATCGCCTCGAGATACGCTAGACCGTGCTGCGTGTCGGGTTCGAGGTAGCTGCCTTCGGTCCACTCGTTCCAAGCGTTGAGCGTGACCACTTTCGGCGAGACGTGGGGCCGCAGGACAAAGGCTTTTGCGGCTTCGAGGGTTTTTTTGAATTCGGCGGGCGTGTTGCCGTCCAGGATGGCCGTGTACGGGTATCCGACGTTCTCGTAGACGTCGGTTTGGATCGTGCGGGGGCTCGAATCCCAGCCCATGGTGACGTTGGGGGCGTAGGGGAGGTCAAACTTGTCCGACAGCGTCTGCCAATCATCGATCGAAGCATCGCGCACGCGCGTATAAGGCGTCCGCGGGAAATCGTTGAGCGGCTGGTGATGCACCCAGACGTAGGATGTCACGCTATCGAACCCGAGCGCGGCCAGCAGTTCGTTGGGCGACTTGATCGTTTTCTCACCCGGCAGGATCTGCACGCCCCAGGCGACCGCGTTTAAATGAAGTTCGCCCAACCCGGCAGAACGAACCCGCTCACGGAACCCATCCAACTCTTTGCGCGTGTTCTCGACGCCGCCGAGCCCGTCGACCAGCGTCATCAGTTCATAGATTGAAAAATACAGGCCGCCGTTCACGCGCCAGTACGACGGGTGCGCGAAATACGTCCGGATACAGTGGTCGGTTGCCGCGCGGAACGTGGCGGCGTCGACCGTGCCTTTTGCGAGGACGTTGCACGGCCGGCTACGTTGGGCCGGCTGGATGTCCAGCCAGTCATGGTTGGCCCACATAATGGCAAACTTCAGGCGGTTTGCATTGGCCGCCTTGAGGAAGCCCCGCTCGAGCGCCCCCTCGAGATACGGCCCGTCGGCGTACCAGTACCAGTCGAAAATAAACGCGTCGATCCTATGATGCGCCGCGGCGTCGATCTTCTTGGCCATCACCGCCGGATCTGACTCGTCCTCATATCCCCACAACGGGACTTTCGGCTGCTGGTGGCCGTCAAACCGCGGCGTTGCCGCCTTGACGAGGTTCCATTCGGTCCAGCCGGGCCCATGCCACTTGTCATTGCGCGGGTCGGGATGGTAGTTCGGAAAATAATACGCCGCAACATCAATCGTATCGGCATTCACCGCCTGCGAAGCCCCTATTATCATCATAGTTGCCAGAATAGCGTCCGCAATCATCTGAATGCCCTCTGCGAAAAGCAGGGACAGACACGATTTTCAAACTGCCGAAAATGCGCTTCCAAACTGCCAGAAGCGTTGTCAGTCCCTGTTTTTCGCTTTCTTTACTGCCCCAGCCAATCGCTTAGAATCGGCACGCGCCGCCCGGTCGCCAGTAAGAAGCCCGCGATCAACGCCAGGATCAAAATTATTGCAAAGATTGATGCCATCACGTCTCTAACTTTGGTTATTCTCATGAAGCCGTCTCCTCGACTATTTTCATCAGCCTGCGGCCGTACTCGACGTACGACTCATAAAGCTGCTGCTCGCTCGACGCCTTCTGTCCCGTGTGGATCACCGCCGCCAGGTGCGGCTCGATGCTGAACCCGCCGTCATACCCTTTCGCCAGCAGGTCGGCGACGATCCTCGGGACCGCGCCGTCGCCCTCGCCGCAATACGTGTAGACGTCCGTATCGCCCACGACCTTCGCGTCCTTAATGTGGACGTAGACGATGTCCTTGTACACGGCCTGGTAGTAGGCCCATGGGTCCTGCCGGTACGTCACGGGGTTGCCGGTGTCGAAGACTACCTTCAACGCCTTGCTCCCCACCTCGCCCAGCAGGATATTGCTGTTTTCCGCGGACAGGCCGCCCCACCCGCTGCAATTCTCGTGCGCCAGGGTCACGCCGCCGTCTTCCGCGATCCGCGCCAGTTCTTTCATCCGGCGGATAGCCTCGTGCCGCCATTCGCGCTCGGGCAGGGGGTGATCCTTGTCGTTGGGGTAGCTCATCACGCGGATAAATTTTGTGCCGAACCGCCGCATCCGCGGTATCGCCATTTTGAGGTCCGCGATGTCGACAGCCAGGTCGGCCGTGATGGGCCGGGCCCAGTTGGCGATGGCGCTCGCAAAACACGACACCGTCATCCCCGCGCCCGTCACCTTCTCATGCACCTCGTCAAACTTTGCGTCGGGTATCGAGGTTGCGTTTTGGGCGTCGATCATGCGCAGTTCGAGATGTGTCCAGCCCAACTCGCGGTGCGCCTTGATCTGGGTGTCGATCGCCTGCCCGGCTTCGTCGGAGATTCCAGAATAAAACATGATGTGCCTCCTTCCGCCGCGCCCGCGCGCTTACCGCACGAGCGACTGTTCGACCTTATCGCGTGTCGGTTTCCCTTCCAGCGCTTCAATCAGCGCCAGCGCAAAATCCATCGCGGTCCCCGGCCCGCGCGAGGTGATCACCTTCCGGTCGCGGCACACGGCCTCGCCCGTCGGCTTCAACCCCAACCCCTCGAGCACGCCGGGGTAGCCTGTCGCCCGTTTGCCTTGCAACACGCCCGCCTTCGCCAGCACCATGGGCGCGGCGCAGATCGCGCACGTAAACTTGCCCGCGCCCGCCATCCGCTTCACCAGATCAATCACGCGCGCGTCGTCGGCCAGGTTCTGCGACCCCGGCATCCCGCCCGGAAGCACAACCATATCGAAATGGCCCGCCAGCGCCGTGGCCAGGGATGCGTCGGGAACGATGGTGGTTCGGCGGCTGGCCACCACCGGTTTGTCGTCCAACCCGGCGGACACCACGTCGATCCCGGCACGCCGCAACAGGTCGACGACGGTGATCGCCTCAAGCTCCTCGCACCCCTGCGCCAACAACACCAGCACCCGTTTCGCCATAGCGATAACTCCTCATCCGGACAAGTAATTGAGTGTAACTTCACCTGAATTGACTGTCAAGGGGCGTGCGGGGCCGCACGTAAGCGGGCCGCACGTAAGCGGGCCGCACGTAAGCGGGCCGCAGCTAATGCCCGTCCCAATCGGCCCGCTGCCAAACCCGTGCGTTTCATCGTTCGACCGGCTGGGTATTTCCGCGGGTAATCTGCGGCACACCGCTGGGCGCCGCCCACCGTACCGCATTCGCAATCACGCGCAACACCGTCTCGTGATAATAGATCGGGAACGTCTCGTGGCCGGGCCGGAAATAGAAGATCTTCCCCTTACCCCGATGCCAGCAACATCCGCTCCGGAACACCTCGCCGCCCTGGAACCAACTGATGAAGACCAACTGGTCCGGCTGCGGGATATCGAAATGTTCACCGTACATCTCGACCTGATCGATCTCGAAATACTCCGGAATCCCGTCGGTGATTGGATGGCCCGGATCGACCACCCACAACCGTTCGCGCTCGCCGGCATCGCGCCATTTCAACATGCAGCCCGTGCCCATCAGCCGCATGAACGGTTTTGAAACATGCCCGCTATGAAGAACGATCAGCCCCATCCCGTCCAGCACACGCTGTTGCACCCGCGCCGCGTTGGCGTCGGTGACGTCGTGATGCGCCATGTGGCCCCACCACGTCATGACGTCGGTTGTATCGAGGGTTTTCTTCGTCAGCCCCTGCCCGGGGTCGTCCAACTGCGCCACACGCACCGACGCGATGCCCGGCTGCTTCTCCAAAAACTGCGCGATCTGAAAACCCATCCCCTGCGGGTAAAGCTCGCGCACCTTCTCATGGGTCTTCTCATGCCTTCCCTCATTCCACACGGTTACGCGAATCCCGGTGCCCATCCGCCTGCCCTCCCGATAAGTTTCTTCCATTCTACGATTCAGCAACCCCTTAATCCACCTGCAACGGCCCCGCCAATCATGGTAAAATGGCCCGGCTATTGTCGCAGCCCAAAGGAATACGGCAGAAATGACTTCTCGCGAACGTGTTGCCTGCTCACTTCGCCACCAGCAACCGGACCGGGTCCCGCTCGACCTCGGTGCCAGCGCTGTTACGGGCATGCACGTCTCCGCCGTGTACGTCCTGCGGCAGACGCTTGGTCTGGACGCGCCGGGCACGCGGGTCAAGGTCGTCGAGCCCTACCAGATGCTCGGTGAAATCGGCCCGGACCTCATGGAGGCGCTTGGGGTCGACGTGGTCGGCCTCGCCGGCCCGCGCAACCTGTTCGGGTTCGAAAACAAGCACTGGAAACCGTGGGTGACGTTCGACGGCACGCCGGTGCTGGTCCCCGCCGCATTCAACACGGAGCCGGACGAGAACGGCGACATTTTCATGTATCCTGAAGGCGACCAATCGGCGCCCCCCAGCGGTCGCATGCCCAAAGGCGGGTGGTATTTCGACACCATGGTCCGCCAGCCCGAAATCGACGACAACCTGCTCGACATCCAGGATAACCTCCAGGAGTTCGGCCCCATCTCCGACGCGGATCTCAACCACCTTCGCATGGAAGCCGAACGGCTTCATACGCGGACCGACAAAGCCATCCTCGCCAGTTTCGGCGGCACGGCGTTCGGGGACATTGCGCTGGTCCCGGCGCCGTGGCTCAAATACCCGCGGGGGATCCGCGACATCTCGGAGTGGTACATCAGCACGATAACGCGCCGCGATTACGTTTACAGCGTGTTTGAATGCCAGTGCGAGATTGCCCTGGGCAACCTGGAGAAGATCCATGCGGCCGTCGGCGATAGAGTCGCCGCCGTGTTCGTTACGGGCACGGATTTTGGCACGCAACGCGGCCCGTTCATCTCGGTCGAGGCCTACCGGCATCTCTACAAGCCGTTCCACCAGCAGGTCAACACCTGGATCCACCACCACACCGCATGGAAAACCTTTATCCACTCGTGCGGGTCCGTTGCCGCATTCCTGCCCGACTTCATCGACGCCGGGTTTGATATCCTTAACCCGGTTCAATGTTCCGCCGCCGACATGGAAGCCAAAAGCCTCAAGCAAAACTATGGCGACCGGATTGTGTTCTGGGGCGGCGGCGTGGATACCCAGCACACCCTGCCGTTCGGCTCGCCGGATGAAGTACGCGCACAAGTCCGCGAACGAATCGAGACGTTCGGCCCCAGCGGCGGGTTCATTTTCAACCCGACCCACAACGTCCAGGCACAGACGCCGCCCGAGAACCTCGCGGCGATGTATGAGACCTTGCGGGAGTTTGGGGGTCTCAGTTAGTGGACATTGTGGACGGTGTGGACAAACACGCAAGCGTACTTGCGGGGCCACGATTGCAGGAGGCGCAATGAGACTGTGGCAAGGTGCGGCGGCGGGGATGTTTGCGGTGCTTGTTCTCTGGGGATGCAACCGGCCGGCGGCAACCCCGCGGGACACCACGCCAAACACCTCCTATCAGTTGTATATCGAGGTTTCGGCGCTGGGCAGTCTCGATTATTTCTATGACCATAAGCTGGGCATGAAACTCGCCGGCGAGGCACTCGGCGTAAAAACGGAATACGTCGGCCCCGCCGAATACGACATGGCCGCCATGATCACCGCGTTCGAACAGGCGATCGCAAAACGGCCCCAGGGCCTCGTCGTGGTCGGGTTCGAACCCTCACTCAACGCGCTTGTCGACAAAGCCGCCGACGCCGGCATCCGCGTCGTCACGGTCGACGCGGATCTCGAGGGCTCGAAGCGGGTCGCGTTTGTGGGCACGGGCAATTTCGAGGCCGGCGTCAAGGGCGGCGAGAAACTGGCGGCCCTCGTCGACGGCAAGGGGAAAGTCGCCCTCCTCACCAAACCCGGGCAGCCCAACCTCGATGAGCGCATTGCCGGGTACAAGTCGGCGCTCGCCAAGCATCCCGGGATCGAACTCGTCCAGGTCGCGGACACGCAATCCGATCCCATCATCGCCGCGCAGGCCGCCGCCGCGCTCCTCCAGAAGCATCCTGACCTCGCGGGCATCGGCTGCGTGGAAGCCGCGGGCGGCAACGGGGCCGCTACCGCCGTGCGGGAAGCCGGCAAGGCCGGCGCTGTCAAGGTGGTCGCCATGGATCGCGGGAACGACGTGCTCGAGCACATCAAGAACGGCGTCATCTCCGCAACCATCGTCCAGAACACGGCGCTCATGCCGTTGTACGCGGTGCAAATCCTGTACAACCTCGCAAACCACCCGGCGCCGATCGCGTCGGACAACACCAAGGCGGGCGTCACGGGCGCGCCCGCTAAAATTGACACCGGCGTCATTGTCGTTGACGCTTCGAACTGCGAGTATTTCATGAGGCAGCGTGGCTGACATGCCGCAGGCGACCGACGTCCCCGTGCTGGAGGCCCGCGGAATCGTGAAGTCGTTCCCGGGCGTTCGGGCGCTCGATGGCGTCGACATCGAAGTCGGCCGCGGCGAAGTCCACGCGCTGGTCGGCGAGAACGGCGCCGGCAAAAGCACCCTCATGCATGTCCTTGCAGGCGTTTACCAGCCAGAGGCCGGGAAAATCATCCTCGACGGCGCGCCTGTCCGTTTCCGCAACCCGCACGACGCGATCGCCCGCGGTATCAGCGTCGTATTCCAGGAACTCAGCCTCGTACCCGGCCTCTCCGTCGCCGAAAACATTTTCGCCAACCGCCAGCCCGTGGGCCCTCTCAATTTCATCGACCGCAAGCGCCTCAATACCGACGCCGCCAATCTCTTGCGCCTGTTCAACCTCGACATCCATCCCGCAACACCTCTCCGCCGGCTCTCGATGGGCCAGCGCCAAGTTGTCGAGATTCTCAAGGCGATCTCGCAGCGGCCCAAGGTGTTGATCCTCGACGAGCCGACGTCGTCGTTGAGCGCGGGCGAGATCCGACTCCTGTTCGACAACATCCGCCGGCTACAGAACGACGGCGTCTCGTTCATTTACATTTCGCACCACCTCCCGGAGATTTTTGAAATCGCGGGGCGCGTCACCATCCTGCGGGACGGGCGCCGCGTTGATACGTGCAACGTCTCGGACGTGAGCGAAGAAGACGTGATCCGCAGCATGGTTGGCCGGGAACTGGTGAACATGTACGGCGCTCGCCGGACGCCCGTCGGCGACACCCTTTTTGAGATTGAAAACGGCGGCCGCGGCAACCTCTTCAATGGCGTCTCGTTCAGTCTCCGCCGCGGTGAGATCCTGGGCATGGCGGGGCTGGTCGGCGCAGGCAGGACGGAGATCGGGCGCGCCATCGCGGGAATCGAACCGCTCGACCGCGGCCAGATGCAACTCGACGGCGCCAATATCAGCGTCAAATCCCCGCGCCAAGCCATCGCGCGGGGTATCGGCTACCTCACCGAAGACAGAAAAGAGCAGGGTCTCTTTCTCGGCCTGGGACTCCGTGAAAACGTCGCCGCGCCCAGCCTCGCCCGGTTCGCCGGACCGTTCGGCCTCATGCGTGACAGGGCCATCACGCGGTTCGCCGCAGCCGCCCGCGATCAATTCAAGATTGCCGCCGCAAGCCTCCGCCGGCCCGTGTCCGAACTCTCCGGGGGCAACCAGCAAAAGGCCCTGCTCACCGCATGGGTCGGCACGCAACCAAAACTGCTCATCGTCGACGAGCCTACCCGCGGCGTCGACGTCGGCGCGAAAAGCGACATTTACGCCCGACTCCGGGCGCTCGCCGCAGAAGGCATCGGCATACTGGTCATATCGAGCGACCTGCCCGAACTGCTGGGGCTGTGCGACCGGATCCTCGTCATCCGGTCAGGCCGGGTCGCCGGCGAGTTTGACAGGCAATCCGCAACCGAAGAAAACATCATCGCCTGCGCGGCCGGCGTCCAACTCAACCCGCAAGGAAACACAACATGCTGCGTCTGATCCGGGTGCTGTGGCGCGTCACCGATTTCCGCGAGTTCGTGATCCTGCTCGTTATTGTCGCGGCCGCGCTCGGCATGCACATCGCGTCCCCGATCTTCCTGCAAGTGGGCAACATCCACTCGATTCTGCTCAGCCTCTCACTCGAAAGCATTGTCGCGGTCGGCATGACGGTGTTGCTGGTGGCGGGGGGGTTCGACCTCAGCGTCGGCTCAAACCTTGCGCTGTGCGGCATGGTCACGGCGCTGCTGCTCGCCCGCGGCATCCCCGTCCCTGCCGCTATCGCCGGGGGGCTGGCAACGGGGACGGGGCTCGGTGCGCTCAACGGCCTCATCATCGCCCGGATCGGCATCAACCCATTTATCACGACACTGGGCATGATGAGCGTGCTGCGGGGGCTGGTCCTGGTGATTTCGGGCGGTCAAAACGTCTCCGGGCTGCCGCACTCGTTCAATGTGATTGGCCAGGGCAAGATTGGCGGCGTGCAGTTTCCCATCCTGCTGGCGGTCGTGCTCGTGGTGGCCGGCGACCTGCTGCTGCGCAAGTCCCGGTTCTTCCGGCAGAACTACTACATTGGCGGCAACGCGCGTGCTGCGGTCCTCTCCGGCATCCCCGTGGCACGCGTCACGGTCATCAACTACGCGATCACCGGCGCACTCGCCGCGCTGGCCGGAATCGTCATGACGGCCCGGCTCGGGGCCGCATCCGTCACCGCCGGCAACGGGCTTGAACTGCGGGTCATCTCCGCGGTCATCATCGGCGGGGCAAGCCTCCAGGGCGGCGAAGGTACCGTCCTCGGCTCATTCCTGGGCGTGCTCCTCATGGCGCTGATCGTCAACGCGCTCACCCTTTTCAATGTTGACATTTATTGGAATTCGTTCGTCATCGGCGCGACGCTCCTGCTGGCCGTGCTCCTCGATACCCTCGCCAAACAACGCCGTGAACGGTCGCTGGCGAGACGAGCCAAGCAATAAGATGAGGGGCGTCACGCGGGTAGAGTACGACGAGGGACGCAAACGACAAAAAAAAACAAAAAGGCAAGGAGAGATCAGCAGAGGGGCCATGGGTAGGGAGGTTGTCGAACCCGCTGCCGGGGTTCATTGGGGTGCGACGTGTACCCAGGGTAGCGGCCGGCCCTGGACCGGTGTGAAGTGGTCGCGAGGGTCTTCGGTGGGAGTCTGAGGTGCGTGGTAGTACAGAGGAATCGGTACGGGCCGGCCGCAACCCTGGGCTGACAATTGACCGACCCCTGCCGGGGTGGAAGAGGGGTCGGCCTGATGAAGCGGGGGGACGCCGCTTCCACGACAGCCCATGAGAAGCCACTGGTTTGGTTGGGGCTATGCGTCGCTGGACTGACGGTTGTCGAATCCCTCGGGGATATTGGCACGACGCATCACTGTATTTACTTGCGAAAATTGGGGCTCACAGCCTGCGGCCTTATTTCTTGTCCCGCAGCAACTGAATGAGTTCTTGCGGATGATCGGTCTGAATTCCGTCCGTTTTCCATTCGAGCATCTTTTGCCAGCACTCGGTTCCATCTTCGTCAACAATCACAATGGCTCCGGCCGCATGACAGGCGTCGGCAAATGTTTTGGAATACTGTTTCCAAACGGACGCCACCACGGGCGGCTTAAACTCCTGCAACACTTTCGCCAAATTCTTTTCTGGGCCTGGGTCGGGCATGGGCACGGACTCCGGGCACAGCTTCGCCAACTCGCGCAACTTCGCCGGGCCCGCATACCACAGCACGTGCCGTTCCATCCCGCGCTGGCGAATCATTTCCAGCAGTGGCTCGACCGGCGCGTCTTTCAAATCCAGGTAAATGCCAATCTTGCCCCGGCACAAATCGAGAATCTCCTCGAAGGTCGGGATCCGCGCGCCCGCCCACTCCGGCCCAACGCGGGCGCCAACATCCAGCGCCCGCAACTCGTCAAATGTCATCTCCTTCACCTTCCCCGCCGCGCCCGCCGCGTACCCGTCCACCGTGGCATTATGGATGCTCACAAACTTTCCGTCCTTGGTCGTGCGGATATCCACCTCGACAAAATCCGCACCGAGGTCGATCGCCTTCGCGTACGCGGGCAACGTGTTCTCGGGAATCCCCTCGTGAGCCCCCCGATGCGCCACCACGTACACCCCGCCCTGCCTCGGCGCCGCCAACATTTCCGCGCCCGCCAAACCTGTCATCCATACGCCAATCAGACTTGTCAAACATAAACATTTCATCTCTGGATCTCCTTTAAAGCCAATCCCAGTACTTTACTCCCAACCGGCGTATATGGGAAAATGCGCATATTGGAGCCGGTGAAAAAGGCCGGCCCCTTTATTTGAGGCACGCGAAAAGCGGGGACAGACACTAATGGCGCTAAGATAAGGCTCTGGCGGCAACGGCTAAAGCCACCGGGAAGTCCCGCTGAAGCGGGCTCTTGTAAAGGGGATAGGCCAATATCACCCCATCTAAAGATGGGTGCAAAGAGGAGCCTGCTGAAGCAGGCTAAAATACTGTGGCGAATACATCTGACGGCCTTATCTTAGTGCCATTCGGGACAGACACGCTTTTTTCAAACTGCCGGAGGCGTCGCGAGTCAGTCCCCGTTTTTCGCTTTGGAGACCAGTGTGAACGCTTTTGAATCACTTGCGAAAGGCATTCTGTCGGCCTTTCCCGGCATCGAGCCCGGTGACTTGGTGTTTTTGCCCGCGCCGAAACTCGATCTGGGGGATATCGCGTTGCGCACGTTCGACGCCGCGCGCCGGCTCTCGATGCCGCCCGTCGAACTCGCAAAACGAATCGCGGCCGAGACCCAGTTCGGTCCCGACGTCATCGCAGCCACCCCCACCGGTCCCTACGTCAACTTCAAACTCGACCGCGCAAGGTTCTCGGCTGAAATCGTGGCCGCCGTATTCCGCGAAGGCGCCCACTTCGGCTCGAACGACACCGGCGCGGGCAAAAAGGCCCTCATCGAACACACCAGCATCAACCCCAACGCGGAGCCGCATCTGGGCCGGGCCCGGTGCGCCATGATCGGCGACAGCATCACGCGCCTGCTGCGGTTCGAGGGCTACGACACCGAGGTCCACTATTACGTTAACGACATGGGCCGGCAGATCGCCCTGCTCGTGCTCGCCGCAGCCGACCGCAAAGACCTCTCGTTCGACCAAATCCTCGACCTTTACGTGAAAGCCAACGCGCGCGCCGAAGCCGATCCCGAGTTCGCCGCGCAAGGTTACGAACTTCTCGCCAAAATGGAAGAAGGCGACGCCGCCGTCGCCGACGCCTTCCGCAGAGTCACCGACCTCTGCCTCAAGGGGCAACTGGCCGTGCTGGAACGGCTCGACGTCCGTTTTGACGTCTTCGACCGCGAGTCCGGCTACCTCAAAGACGCCCGGCTCGACCCCGTGATGGACGCGCTCCGCGCCAAAGGCGCCCTTTTCACCGATGACGAGGGCCGTCTGGTGGTCGACCTCCGCCCGCTCGGATACACGCCCGACGAAGGCCGATACTTTGTCCTGCTGAGGGCGAACGGGAGCTCGATGTACGGCTACAGAGACTTGGCGTACACGATTGACAAAGTCTCACGGGACGCCGACCTCAACCTGATCGCGCTCGGGGAAGACCACAAGCTTTACTTCCAGCAAATCAGCCTGATCCTCGAGACTGCCAAAGTACCCGCACCCGAACCTGTCTACTACTCCTACATCCTCCTTAAAGAAGGCAAAATGTCCACACGCCAGGGGAACGTCGTGCTGCTCAGCGAGTTTTTGGACGAAGCCGCGCGGCGCTCAGCCGAGAAGGTCGAGGAACAGTGCGCCGAACTACCTGAAGACGAGCGCAGAGCGATCGCGGCTCGAGTCGCCGTTGCCGCGATACGTTTTGCCATCCTTCGCGTCGGGCCCAACAAGAACGTCCTCTTCGACTGGGAATCCAGCCTGTCGTTCACGGGCGACACCGGTCCCTACGTCCAGTATTCGAGCGCCCGGATTAACTCGATTCTCCGCAAATTCGGAGTCGTCCCCACTGAGACCGGCGAGTCATTTCCGGTCGAAACCGATGCCGAGTGGGCGCTGGTTGTCAAACTCGCCGCGTTCCCAGAAACCGTCGCTGGCGCGCTGGTACAGCGCAACATCTCGCCCATTGCGCAGTACGCGCTCGATACCGCACGGCTCTTTACCGCGTTCTACCACGAATGTCCCGTCCTCGCCGCGGAAACGCCTGCGCTTAGAACCGCCAGAGCCCAACTCTGTGCCGCAACACGAACCACCCTCGAGAACGCCCTCCACCTGTTGGGCATCCAGGCGCTGGAACGGATGTAGTTTCGGGCCGGCGCGGGTCCGTGCCTCCGCCTGCAGCCTCAAAAGAGCTGCAAAAATGCCTATTTTTTGGTCTTTTTCGCGGTGCGCGATTCGCGGTGTTGCATTCGTTATATGCGTTGTGGCAGAATCGCCAAGTTTTGTGTGGGAACAAGGTGCTCTTGGGAATAAAACAGGGTTAGCAGGTAGGGATGGCTGACCGTCAGATAAAAAGAGGTTTGGATGTGCCCATAGCCGGCGCGCCGGAAGCCGGCATCGAAGCGGCGACCCCTGTCAGGCGCGTCGCCCTCATGGCGGACGACTACGTGGGCATGAAACCCACGATGGCTGTCGCGGCGGGTGACCAGGTCAAACGCGGGCAACTCCTGTTCGAAGACAAGAAAATCCCCGGTGTCCGGTTCACGGCGCCCGGAGCGGGCACCGTCCTCGCGGTTAACCGCGGCGCGAAACGCGCGTTCCAGAGCATTGTGATTGAACTCACCGACACCGAACATGCCGGCGCGCCCGGGAACGACGAGTTGACCGCGTTTGAATCGTGGTCGGGCGATTCCATTGCGGCCTACAGTCGGGAACAGGTCAAGGCGCTCCTGCTGGAAAGCGGGCTCTGGACTGCGCTCCGCGCACGCCCATTCAGCCGGACGGCCAACCCCGCCACCGTACCTCACTCGGTTTTTGTCACCGCCATGGACACCAATCCGCTGGCGCCGCCCGTCGAGGCCGCGCTCGACGGCCGCATGAAAGAATTTGAAACCGGACTCGTTGCCCTCTCAAAACTGACCGACGGGAAGGTATACCTGTGCAAGCGGCCCAAATCCGTCCCCGCGTCGCCACACACCGGGGTTGTACAGCAAAGCTTCGTCGGCCCGCATCCCGCCGGAAACGCCGGCACCCACATCCATTTCCTCGACCCGGTTGGCCGAAATAAAACCGTGTGGCACATCGGCTACCAGGACGCGATCGCCTGGGGCGCGCTTTTTATGACGGGCAAACTCGACATCACCCGGGTCATCTCGCTGGCAGGGCCGGCCGTGAAGCGCCCGCGGAACCTTAGCACGCGGATTGGTGCGTCACTCGATGAAATCACGGCCGGCCAGCTCGATGAGGGCGACCTGCGCACAATCAGCGGCTCCGTGCTCTCCGGAAGAACGGCGATGGGCGACATCTTCGGCTATCTCGGCCGCTACCATAACCAGGTCAGTGTCATTCCCGAAGACCGGCGCAGAGAACTCTTCGGCTGGATGGCCCCCGGAATCAGCCTCTATTCGATCACGAACGCGTTTTTATCGAGCCTGTTCCCGGGCCGGAAATTCGACTTCACCACGAACCTCCACGGCGGGCGGCGGGCCATCGTGCCGATCGGCACGTATGAAAAGGTGATGCCGCTCGATATCCAGGCCACGTACCTGCTCCGGGCTCTGGCCTCGGACGACCTCGAACGGATCGAACTGCTGGGTGGGCTCGAACTCGATGAAGAAGACCTCGCGCTCTGCACGTTTGTGTGCCCATCGAAGCAGGAATACGGGCCGATGTTGCGCCGAAATCTCGACACACTGGAAAAAGAAGGATAACGCCGCGCGTTTTGAGATAAGCATATGAGGCTCCTTAGAAAAATACTCGACAAACCCGCCGTGTGGTTCGAAGAAGGCGGCAGGCTCAACCGATATTACCCGTTGTGGGAAGCCGTCGACACGTTCCTGTACACGCCGGGCCACGTGACGCGCAACGCCTCGCACATCCGCGACGCGATTGACCTCAAGCGCATCATGGTCATCGTGGTGATCGGCCTGATCCCGTGCACGATCATGGCCATGTACAATACGGGTCTCCAGGCCAACCTCGTCATCAAACCCGAGATGGCCTCGCAGCTACCGGGCTGGCAAAACGCCGTCATGCGCCTGATCGGGCTCGGCCACGACGCGCACAGTTTCCTCGACAACTTTGTCTACGGCGCGCTGTTCTTCCTGCCGGCCTATATCGTAACGCTGGCCGTCGGCGGCGCCTGGGAAACGCTGTTCGCGATCATCCGGCGGCACGAAATCAACGAAGGATTCCTGGTTACAAGCCTCTTGTTTCCGCTCATCCTCCCGCCGACCATCCCTTACTGGCAGATCGCGCTTGGAATCTCATTCGGCGTGGTCATCGGCAAAGAGATTTTTGGCGGGGTCGGCATGAACGTTTTCAACCCGGCACTCGTCGGCCGCGCGTTTCTGTTCTTCGCCTACCCCGGCCAAATCAGTGGCAACGTCTGGATTGCCGCCCCCAAATCCGCCGTCATCGACGGGTTCACCGGCGCCACGCCGCTCGCCCTCCTCAAAGAAGAAGGCGTGAAAGGATTTGCGGGCGGTGGCGGCAATAATTTCTTGCTCACGTTCGACCTGTTCGACGGCAAGTTTTCTTGGCTCGAGAGTTTCCTCGGCTTTATTCCCGGCTCGATGGGGGAAACCTCGACGCTCGCCTGCATCATCGGCGCCGTCATCATCCTCGTCGCCGGCGTCGCCTCTTGGCGCATCATCACGGGCCTCGTCCTCGGCGTAATCGCAACCGGCGCCGGGTTCGGCCTGCTTAACCCGTCCGCCACCAACTCCGTTCTCGGCACGCCCTTCTATTGGCACTTCGTCCTCGGCGGGCTCGCGTTCGGCGCCGTATTCATGGCTACCGACCCCGTTTCCGCCACCTTCACGGAACGGGGAAAATGGATCTACGGGTTCCTGATTGGTTTTTTCATCATCCTCATCCGCACCCTCAACCCCGCATTCCCCGAGTCCGTCATGCTCGCTATCCTGTTCATGAACGTGTTTGCGCCCCTCATCGATTATTTCGTGCTCCAAAGCAACATCAAACGGAGGGCCGCGCGCGATGCAGCGTAACGGCACAATCTATACGATCCTCTTCACGGCGGGCGTGTGCGGCATCTGCTCGATACTGGTATCCGGCGCCGCCGTCGGCCTCCGCTCGCGCCAGCAGGCCAATCAGGTGCTCGACCGGCGCAAACAGGTGCTCGCCGTCGCCGGGCTCACCACGGCGGAAATGACCATGTCCGCCGCCCAAATTAACCAAACCTTTGAAGAAAACATCAAGCCCCGGATCGTCAACCTGCAAACAGGCGAGTACGACGACTCGATCGACCCTGCAAAGTTCAATCAGCGGGAAGCCGCCGCGGACCCAGCGCGCAGCCGGTCCGCTCCGCCCAATCCCTCCGGCATCTTGCGGCTGCCCAACCAGGCTCTCATTTTTCACGTGATCCGCGAGGGTAAAATCGACCAGATCATCCTCCCTGTCGAAGGCCGGGGCCTGTGGTCAAAACTCTATGGCTACCTCTCGCTCGATGTTGACACCAACACCGTCCGCGGGCTCACGTTTTACGAGCACGGAGAAACCCCCGGCCTCGGCGGCGAAATCGAAAACCCGCGCTGGCAAGGCCTGTGGCCGGGCCGAAAAGTCTACACCGGCGAGTGGGTGCCGGCTGTCCGCGTCATCAAAGGCCAGGCCGGGCCGCCCGAAACCGACCCGCACCGCGTCGATGGGCTCTCGGGCGCCACACTCACCAGCCGCGGCGTCGAAAACCTGATCAACTTCTGGCTGGGCGAAGATGGATTTGGGCCGTACCTGCGGCGCGTCCGGGAAAAAGGGATTTGAGCCATGGCCACGCACCTGTTTGGAACTAAAGAACGGGCGGTCCTGCTGGACCCGCTGTTCAACAACAACCCGATCGCTTTGCAGGTGCTCGGGATCTGCTCTGCGCTCGCCGTCACCACCAAACTCGACAAGGCCATCGTCATGGCCGTCGCGCTTACGGCGGTCACGGGTATCTCGAACCTTTCCGTCAGCCTGATTCGCAACTACATCCCCACCAACGTACGGATCATCATCCAGCTCACCATCATTGCCTCGCTCGTCATCATCGCCGACCAGATCCTGAAAGCTTTCGTACCCCAGATCAGCAAGCAGCTCTCAGTGTTCGTCGGCCTCATCATCACCAACTGCATCGTGATGGGCCGAGCCGAAGGCTACGCCATGCAGAACCCGCCGTGGGCCAGTTTCCTCGATGGCATCGGGAACGGCCTCGGTTACAGCATGATCCTCATCGTACTCGGTTTTACGCGCGAGCTATTTGGGTCTGGCAAACTCCTCGGCCATTCGATCCTGCCGCTCGTGAGCGAAGGCGGATGGTACAACCCGAACAGCATGATGGTCATGCCGGCAAGCGCGCTTTTCCTCGTGGGCCTGTTCATCTGGCTGTTGAGATCATTCAAGCCAAAGCAGAGGGAGGCGGATTGACACCATGATGTTCCAACACTTCGCCAACCTCGCCATCAGGTCTATCTTCGTGGAAAACATGGCGCTCGCATTTTTCCTCGGGATGTGCTCGTTCATGGCGTGCTCGAGGAAGGTTGAAACGGCAATCGGGCTCGGGTTCGCCGTCATCTTCGTGCTGGTCATTTCGGTGCCGGTCAGTAACCTGATCTTGAACTTCCTGCTGCGGGCGGGTGCGCTGAAATGGGTCCATCCCGCCATGGCCAACGTCGATCTCGGGTTCCTCTCGTTCCTCAGCTACATCGGCGCCATTGCCGCGATGACGCAGCTCGTCGAAATGACACTCGACAAGTTCGTCCCCTCGCTTTACGCGGCGCTCGGCGTGTTCCTCCCCCTGATCGCCGTCAATTGCGCCATCCTCGGCGGCGCCCTGTTCATGGAACAGCGCGACTACACGTTTGCCGAAAGCTGCGTGTTCGCTGCCGGCGCCGGAATCGGGTGGGCCCTCGCCATCACCGCCATGGCCGCCATGCGCGAAAAAATGCGGTACAGCAACGTCCCCGAAGCGCTTCGGGGCCTTGGTATGGCTTTTATTCTTACGGGCCTCATGGCCATGGGGTTCCTCATGTTTTCCGGAATACAGCTTTAGCGGGTTGAAGAGAAAGACGCGCCATGCAGATCGTGCTGCTCGGAATGCTGATGTTCACGCTGGTCGTGATCACGCTCGTCGTCGTCTTGATGATCGCCAAGGCCAAGCTCGTCAGCGGCGCAAACGTCCAGCTCACCATCAACGAAACAAAAACCATCACCGTACCGTCCGGCGGCACGCTTCTCTCCACGCTCGCCAACGAAAAAATATTCATCCCCTCCGCATGCGGGGGAAAAGGCAGTTGCGGCGTGTGTAAAGTCAAAGTGCTCGAAGGCGGCGGCGTCCTTTTGCCCACCGAAAAATCGCTTGTGACGCGCGGCGAAGCCCGTGAAGGCGTTCGGCTCTCCTGCCAGGTCAAGGTCAAGCAGGACCTCAGAATTCAGGTTCCCGCGGAAGTCTTTACGGTGAAACGGTGGGAATGCACCGTCAAATCCAACCGCTCCGTCGCCACGTTCATCCGCGAACTCGTACTCCAGCTACCCGACTCAGAAGCCCTCGACTTCCGCGCCGGCGGTTACATCCAGATCGAGTGCCCGTCGCACGAGGTCTTCTACAAGGACTTCGACATCGAGCAGCAATACCGCGACGACTGGGATAAGTACAACCTCTGGCGGCTGAAATCCGTTTGCCCCGAACCTGTCCAGCGCGCTTATTCCATGGCCAACTATCCTGTCGAAAACAATATCGTCATGCTCAACATTCGAATTGCGCTGCCGCCACCCAATCTGCCCGATGCACCCCCCGGAATCATGTCCTCATACATTTACAGCCTCAAGCCCGGAGACAACGTCACCATACTCGGGCCATTCGGCGAGTTTTTCGCCAAAGAAACCAACAACGAGATGGTCTTCATCGGCGGCGGGGCCGGCATGGCCCCCATGCGCTCGCACATCTTCGACCAGTTCTACCGGCTCAACACAAAACGAAAAGTCTCATTCTGGTACGGCGCGCGCAGCTACCGCGAAGCCTTCTATATCGACGATTTCAACAAGATCCAGGCACAGTTCCCCAACTTCAAATGGCACCTTGCGCTCTCCGAACCACTCCCCGAAGACAACTGGACCGGGTACAAAGGCTTCATTCACCAGGTCGTGCTCGACAACTACCTCAAAGACCACCCCGCGCCCGAAGACATTGAATACTACCTCTGCGGGCCTCCCATGATGAACACCGCCGTCACCGGAATGCTCAGCGACCTCGGCGTCGAACCGGAAAACATCATGTTCGACGATTTCGGCCTGTAAAGGCCGGCGATTTCGGCCTGTAAACGTTGGGACGGCCCCCGGCTTTTGTGGGGGGTGTCCCACTCTTGATGCTACGCCCGCCATCTTTCCTCGCATCCTCGGCTACACTACAAGTTACTGTACTACTAACCTTTGATTTCTTGTTGCGCCACGCAAGACTTTGCGCGCGTCTGGGACGCCGCCCGGCCACGCCAAAGGCGTGGTGGGGGGTGTCCCACTTTTGTTGGCAAGACGGGCATGTTCAAAAAAGGGGACACCTCCCACAACTGCCGGGAGGCGTCCCAACGGTGTGTCCCTATGTTGGTTTTGATTGCGGCGCCGCCGCGCTGTGCTTATTGTGGTACAGGTGTCTCGCCTGCACATTTTGGCCAAACGGCTTGATTTCCACCCCGGCAGGGGTGGGACAATTGTCAGGTAAACTGCAACCAGGCAAGAACCTCGGCAGGGGTTCGACAACCTGATGAACCACGCGGAGGCTGCCATGCTACCTCGCACCCGACTCATCGCACCCGCCATCCTCCTCCTCCTCGCCGCATGTTCCCGCCAACCGGCCTTTCAGGAACGCGTATTCACCGGCGAAACACAGGGCACCACCTACACGGTCCGCATCGTCGCACCCCGTATCGCCCCCCGCGACGCCCAAAACGCCGACAGCGGTATTCGCGCCACACTCGGCCTCATCGACCGTCTCATGTCCACCTACCGCCCCGACTCCCAAATCTCCCTCTTCAACCGATCCGCCTCCACCGACCCCTTCGATGCCACCCCCGAGTTAATTGACGTCCTCGAAACCGCTCAACAAGTCAGCCACGCCTCGAACGGCGCGTTCGACGTCACCGTCGCGCTGCTCGTCCGTGCATGGGGATTCGGCCCCGACGGTCTCCCCGAACCGCCACCGCCCGACGAACTCGCGCGGCTACGCGATCTCGTCGGGTACCGCGCCCTCGAAATCAACCCCACCCAAAACACCCTCCGCAAAACCCGGCCCGAAATCACCGTCGACCTCAACGGAATCGCACAAGGCTACACCGTGGATAAACTCGCGCTCGCCCTCGATGCGCTCGAGTTCCAAAACTACATGATCGAAATCGGCGGCGAAGTCAAAGCACGCGGGCACAACGCACGCGGCATCCCCTGGCAGATCGGCGTCGAGCGCCCCATCCCCAACGCCCGCGAGATCCAGCTCGTCCTGCCCGTCTCGAACACCGCCGTCTCCACGTCCGGCGATTACCGTAAGTACCGGGAAACCGGCGGCGTCCGGATCTCACACACCATCGACCCACGCACCGGCCGCCCCATCGAACACAAGCTCGCCTCCGTCACCATCGTTAATCCAAGCTGCACACTCGCCGACGCGTTCTGCACCGCCATCATGGTGCTCGGACCCGAAGACGGCTACCAACTCGCGCTGAAGGAAAACCTCGCCGCACTCATGCTCATCCACAACGGCCCCGAAAACTTCACCGACCGCCAAACCCCCCAATTCCAGGCTTTCCTAAGAACCACCGGCAATTGAGCTTCTGTCGGGAGTTCTTCTGTTGTGCCAGTCGTGGTTAATCCGTAATCCGCGACCTCACAGCCTTCCCCTGATTCCCCGCTTCACCCCCGGATACGCCTTTACGGTCGCCCGCGAAGGCCGCTTCGCCGCGACGAAATCCAGCCGGATGCTCTTCCTTGACGGGGCTTTCCACGTATATGCGTCGACCGTATCCAGCAGCGTCAACCCCGCCGCCTCGACCAGCGCCTCGACCTGTTCACGCGGATACACCCGCTCACGAAACACACCGCCCGCGCCTTTCGTCACCCGGACCTCGGTTTCCGCCAGATGACTCCTGCGGCTGTACTTGCTCCGCCACGTCGTCGAAAACTGGCCGTTATGTTCCGTCCACTCCTGCCCGTCAAAGTGCTCCGTGATCATCCGCTCGGTGACGATGTCAAAATAGATGAGCCCGCCCGGCCTCAATGCGCCCGCGAGACTCCTGAACACCTGATCGAGCCCGCCTTCTTCCAGAATAAAATTCAGGCTGTCGAACAGGCACGTGACATAATCCACGCTCGCCCGGAATGGCAGCGCCCGCAGATCCGCCATGGCCGACGGCGCCACTGTGCCACACGATCGGCCCGCGCGGATCATCCCCGCCGACAAATCGATGCCCACGCTCTTCCACCCGATCCGGCGCACCTTCCTCAGCAGCGTACCTGTCCCGCACGCCGCGTCCAGATGCACAAAACGGTCCGGCAGCAGATCGGCAAGCGCCGTCGCGATCATGAACCACCGGTCATAATTCACGAAGTCCATGATCTTGTCGTAATACCGCGCAATCTCGCCAAACGGGTCGCCGTTAACCATTTGATCCCAGACACTCGACCAGCCACCGGTGGAATTCCACCGTCATCGGGTCCGTGTCCCGCTTCGAGTTCACGTGCTCGAGCTTCTTTTCCGACGTGTAAAACAGCGCCTTCCGGAACCCTTCCCGCCGCAGAATCTCCCGCGCCTCCGCGGCCACGCCGTGCCGCCGCGACGGCTCGGCAAAATCCGCCAGATAAAGCGCAAGCCCGACCGGACCCAGCCCCGGCTTCCCCGTCGTGTGCCACTCGATGGCTTCCAGCACCGTAGAGTCGGTCACACCCAGGTTCCGCCGGCACTCCTCCGCGGCAAGTGCGCCGTGAAGCAGCCCCGGGTTGTTCCGTTGCGTCTCGCTGGGAACGATCCCCCACTTCTCCGCCGTTGCCAGCACGGTCGCGTCGTCCGCATCCTTGTACAGGTCGTGCAACAGGCCCGCGGTCACCGCCTGCTCGTTTGTGATACCCGCTTCGGCCGCAAACGACGCCATCAGCGCCGCCGTAAAAATACTGTGGCTTACCGTCTGCTCGGAGAGCCGCTCGCGGAGGAGGTGAACGAACTCTTTAGCCCGCGGGCTGTCGACGATTGGCATCCCGGTAAATTCCCTTCTCGCGGATAATCCGCTCGACTGCCGGCGGCACAAGCCCCTCGATTGATTCGCCCGCCGCCACCCGCCGCCGGATCTCCGTCGACGACAGGTCCGTCTCCTTGAACGGCAGGATCTGGTAACACCCCTCCAGTTCCGCCGCCGGGCGTTCCACCATCCGTGGCCGCGGCGCCACCAGCAGGCGGCAGCACTCGACGATATGGTCCGGCCGCCGCCACCTCGGCAAATCAAGAAGCGAGTCGTAACCGATGATCAGAAACAATTCCGCACCCGGGTACCGCCTTTGGAACTCCTGGATCGTGTCAATGGTGTACGAATATCCCTCCCGCACAAGCTCCAGGTCGGACGCCTCCAGCCGGGCGTCGTCCTCGACCGCTGCGCGCACCATTGCCAGCCGATCATCCGGCGCCGCGTGCGTCACCGTCTGCTTGTGCGGAGGCCGCGCGGCCACTATGAAATAAACCAGGTCCAGCTTCCCCGCATCCAGCGCCGCCCGCGCTATCTCCAAGTGCGCGTTGTGAATCGGGTCGAACGTCCCGCCGAATATGCCTATCCGGCCGGATAGGCCTATCCGGGCGACCTTATTCACGAATCTGGCCCGATCCACGGATCACGTACTTCAGCGTCGTCAGCTCTTTCAACGCCATCGGACCTCGGCAGTGCAGCTTGTTCGTGCTGATTCCGATCTCCGCGCCGAGCCCGAACTCGAACCCGTCTGTGAAGCGCGTCGACGCGTTCACGTAAACGGTCGCGCTGTCCACCTCGTCCAAAAACTTCTCCGCCGCCGAGTAACTCTCCGTCACGATGGCGTCGGAATGATGCGATCCATACGTGTTTATGTGATCAATCGCCTGCTCGACCGAATCCACCACCCGAATCGACAGGATCTTGTCCAGGTACTCGGTCACCCAGTCCTCTTCCGTGGCCTCAAGGCATTCGATGATGGCGCGCGACTTCGGGCATCCCCGCAATTCGCAGCCGCCATCGCGCAACGCTTTCCCGATCCGCGGAAGAAACCTCGATGCTATCCCCTCATGCACCAGCAGCGTCTCCATGGCGTTGCACACGCCCGGCCGCTGTAGCTTCGCGTTGACGCAAATCCGCTCCGCCATCGCCGCGTCCGCATCCGCGTGTACGTACGTGTGGCAGATCCCGTCCAGGTGCGCCACCACGGGTATCCGCGATTCGTCCAGGATCCTCGATATCAGGCTCTTCCCGCCGCGCGGAACGATCACGTCGATATACTTGTCGAGTTTCAGCATCTCGCCCACGGCCGCACGATCCGTCGTCTCGATAATCTGCACAGAGTTCGCCGGCGCGCCCGCGGCCGCCGCACCCTCGATGAAAATCTGCGCGATCGCCACGTTCGAATGAATCGCCTCCGAACCGCCGCGAAGGATGCACGCATTCCCCGATTTCAGGCACAGTCCCGCCGCGTCCGCCGTCACGTTAGGCCGGCTCTCATAAATAATTCCCACCACGCCGATTGGCTGCCGGATCTGCGCGATCCGAAGCCCGTTCGGCCGCACCGTCTGCCCCACGATCTCGCCCACCGGGTCGGGCAACGCCGCAACAATCTCGAGCCCCTCCGCCATCGCGTCGATCCGTTTCCCCGTCAGTTCCAGCCGATCCAGCATCGCAGCCGAAAGGCCCTTTTCGCGCCCGGCCGCCAAATCTTTCCGGTTCTCCTCGACCAGCCGCTTGTGAGAACCCCGCAGCCGCCCCGCGATCTCGAGCAAGGCCCGATCTTTCACCGCGCGCGTCACCGGCCTGAGCGCATTCGCCGCGGCCCGCGCCTGTTTGCCAATCTCGACCACGTCCTCGTGCAGGCTCATCAGCGCTCCTCTCATAAAACCACCAGGTTGTTCCTGTGGATCACTTCATCAAAATCCTTCCGCCCCAGAATCGACTGAATATCTTTCGACTTCACACCCTTGATGCGTGCGATGTCCACGCTGCTGTAATTCACCAGCCCCCGCGCAATCTCCCGACCCGCCGAGTCCACCACACGCACCGCCGCGCCTACCCCAAACGCGCCCTCGATCCCCACCACGCCCGCCGGCAAAAGGCTCTTCCCGTCGGACAACAGCGCCTTCTGCGCACCGCCGTCCACTTTTAGCACGCCCGCCGTCTTCCGCCCAAACGCGATCCAACGCTTCCGGTGGCACAGCACAGCCTCGTGCGGGCAAAACAGCGTTCCTCGCCCTTTCCCCGCCAGGATTTCCCGCACGATATGCGGCCGGCGCCCGTTCGCGATCACCACCAGCAGCCCCGCCGCACAAGCTATTTTCACCGCCGCCAGTTTCGTTTTCATCCCGCCGATGGACGTCTCGGCCGCCGTGTCGCCCGCCAACAATTCGATCTCGTCCGTCACTTCCTCGACACGCGCGATCAGCCGTGCGTCCGGATTCTTCGCTGGGTTCGTATCAAAAAGCCCGTCCACGTCGCTCAAGATGATCAACAGGTCCGCGTCGATCTTCCCGGAAATTTTCGCCGCCAGCGTGTCGTTGTCGCCGAACTTGATCTCTTCGGTGGCGATCGAATCGTTCTCGTTCACAATGGGGATCACCTTCTTCAACTCGAACAGGGTGTGGATTGTGTTGCGCACGTTCAGGTAGGACTGCCGGTTGTCCAGGTCTGCGGCGGTCAACAACACCTGGGCCGTTTTCAACTCTTCCCCGTAATGCCGGAACAGCGTCTCGTAGTAGTGCATCAGCGTCGCCTGGCCAACGGCCGCAGCCGCCTGCTTCAACGGAAGCGACTTCGGCCGCGTCGTCAGCCCAAGCGCATTCATCCCGCACCCGATCGCGCCCGACGATACAATCAGAATATTGATGTCCCGCTCGCGCTTGAGTTCCGCAAGGTCCCGCACGATCTCCTCGAGCAGCACCCCGTCGAACGGCCGCTCGCCGCTCAGCAGCGTCGTACCGATTTTCACCACCAGCGTCTTTACATCAGTCCCGATGGTATTCAAGTTCCGTGTCCCCTATATAAATCGTCTGCCCTTCCTGCGCCCCGAGTTTCTGCAGCACACGGAACACGCCCGCACGCTGCAACCGGCTGTGCAGATGGCGCACCGCTTCTTCGTTCTCAAAATCCGTCATCCGGACCGCCTGCTCGATGGCCCTCCCCTTCACCCGGAATCCATCCGGCACTTCCTCGATAGTATAAGGCGGCTCGTACCGATATTCACGCTCGGGTATGCGGATCTCGGGCTCGGTCTCTGCCCGCAACCGCTTCACGATCTGCCACACGTGCTCGAGCAGGGGCTGCACGCCTTCGCCCGTCACCGCGCTAATCAGAAAGGGATTCTCGAACTCAGCCGCAACGTGCTCGAACCGTTCCCGGTTCTCGGGAACATCGGCCTTGTTCAGCGCATACACCCGCGGTCGCTTCTCAAAGAGCCTACTGTACTGTTTAAGTTCAGCTTCAAGCAGGTCCCGCGTCCCCGCCGGATCCGCGGCTCCAAGATCAATCAGGAACAGCAGCACCTTCGTCCGCTCGATGTGCCGCAAAAAATCGTGGCCAAGCCCCTTGCCTTCCGCCGCGCCCTCGATGATGCCCGGGATGTCCGCCACGGTCAGCGTCCTGTGGTCGGACAGCATCACCACGCCCAAGTTGGGCGCCAGCGTCGTAAACGCGTAATCCGCAATTTTCGGCCGCGCCGCGCTTATGGCCGAAAGAAGCGTCGATTTCCCCGCGTTCGGCAAACCGACAATGCCCACCTCCGCGATCAGCTTCAGCTCGAGCAGATACTCCGCTTCCTGGCCCGGCTCCCCAAGTTCCGCAAACGCTGGCGCCTTGTTCGAAGAACTCACAAACCGCGCGTTGCCTCGCCCGCCTTTCCCGCCCCTCGCCGCCAAAAACCGCTGACCCTCCAGCACCAGATCGTCGAGAACGTCCCCCGTCCTAAAACCTTTGATGAGCGTCCCCAGCGGAACCGGGATCAATGCGTCGCGCCCGGTTTTCCCATGGCAGTCTTTCCCCATGCCATGCTGCCCGCGCTCCGCTTTCCAATGGGAATGGTATTTGAGATCGAGCAGCGACTGTTTCTGCCGCGTTGCGACAAAATACGCGCTCCCGCCATTGCCACCGTCCCCCCCGTTCGGCCCCCCGCGCGGAACATATTTTTCCCGCCTAAAACTACAACAGCCGTTTCCACCGGAACCGGCTGTTACTTTTATCCTAACCTGGTCGACAAACATGGCGATGTGACGTAGACGATCTACGCGTCCTGCGCCGCCGCTCGATTGAGAATGGGCGCGATGGCGATTACGGCGGTCATCCGGCCGCCGCCAAAATCAGGATTCCGCTTCTACATTCTCGGCCACCACGTCCACGCACTTCCGATCCTTGCGCGTCTGGCGGAACTCAACCGTTCCGTCCTTCAGCGCAAACAGCGTATAGTCCGTGCCGAGCCCAACGTTGGCGCCCGGGTGGAACTGCGTCCCACGCTGACGAACGATGATGTTGCCGGCCTTTACGGCCTGGCCGCCGAACTTTTTAACGCCAAGGCGCTGCGAATGGCTGTCGCGGCCGTTCCGCGAGCTGCCCCCGCCTTTCTTGTGAGCCATTGCAAAACCCTTTCTTAAAACCGGCGCCCCGGGCGTTTACCCTACAATCTGGGCGACCTTGAGCATCGTATAAGCCTGACGATGCCCACGCAGCCGGGTGTAGTTGTTCTTCCTCTTCTTCTTGAACACCAGCACCTTGCGCGCCCGGCCCTCGCCCACGATCTGGCATACAACCTTCGCCGAGGCGAGCTTCGCCGGATCCACAACGATGCCGTCGTCTTTCACAAGCATCGATACATGATTCAATTCTACCTGATCCCCTACAAGGGCGTCGATCCTCTCGACGCGGAACACGTCACCCTCGAGCACCCGGTACTGTTTATTGCCTGATTCCACTATCGCGTACATGACTCTCTCCGGCCTGATAAAACTCCAGACTTTCAATCGGCGTGCAACGCCGCAAACGACATCGCCGCCAACCTCAGTTCAGCGCACGCCGAAAGCGACGCCAGATAACTCGATTTCGGGTTCCGCGGCGACGGCATGTTCTCCGTCAGCGTCTGCAACCGGCCAAACGCCCCTTCCGCCACAACCTCGTGGCTGTTCGCCGTCGCCCGCGGATCCGCTATGATGCGAACCCGCGTCTGCTGCGGCCCGATTCCAACAATGCTTAACGCCCCCGCAACGTTCACGTTCTGCGGAAACGCCTTCACCGCCTCCAGCGCCGTCCCTTCAAATATAACCATCGGCTCCGCCAGGTTCTCGAGGTCTATACCGCGCTCGACAAGGTACGGCGCGCCAAAAAGACCTTTGGGCGGCTTCCGCGTCGTCAGCGTCACACTGTGCAAGCCCGCCTCCATCGCCGCGCGGATTCCATCCAGACCGCAAAGCGCGCCCGACGGCACTCGAACCTGCACGTTGCGCTGCCGCGCCGACTCGATGAGTTCCGGGTGCGCCATCAGGCCGCCCAGGCTCATTATGAGACAATCGCGCCGATGCCGGATGCAGGCCTCGAGCACGTCGGGGACCACGTCGGCGACGGCGCACTCGACTACGAAATCTGCCAAACCCGCGTTTTTCGACAGGCTGCAGATCTCTGCGCTCAACTGGAACGTGCGCTGCAGTACATTGGCACGGGACTCATCGATGTCGGTCAGCGCAACGATTTCCGCGGGTATCGTGCCCTTTTGAAGGGCGATACACAAGTCGGCCCCGATATTCCCGCAGCCGACAAGACCAACCTTCATCTTAGTCATCGACTATTTAACACCCCTGCAAAAAGGCAAAGACTGCGCAAAAAGTCCTGCCGGGTGATAGGCACACCTGACGCAAAACAACGTGGACAATACCACATGACGGCACATCAAGTCAATTTTCGGACCGTCCACAAGGAGGCGTAACTTGTGTATAAACAATTTAGCAGATTATGTAAAGAATGTTTCCCGCCTCGGCCTCGCCGGTTGGAGACAGGCGCCAGTCCCATAAGCAGCCGCACGGGAAGATAACCACGCGCGCCGCCGCCGGGAAACAGGTTGCAAGTCGCGCCCGCTCCTCTTACTATAGGCTTGAAGCTGGGCCACCAAGGAGCTTTCATCATGCACAAAGGCGTATTCACCCTCCCTGTTCTCCTGTCCACGATTCTGTGGACAACTGCGGCGCCGGCCGCTCCAACCACGCTGTGGACGTACACGTGCGCGGGCGGCTTGATCGACTGTTCGCCGGGCGTGGGCGACCTTAATGGGGACGGGCGCAATGAACTCGTGGCGGTGACGACCGTGGGATCGATCCTGGCGCTGAACGGCGAGGGTTTGGAAATCTGGCGTTACGATACGCAAGAGCAACTATCCATTCCGCCGACACTGGCGGACGTGACGGGCGGGACGGGACTGGAAGTCGTGGTGCTGGCTAACTCGGGGCGGATTTATTGCCTCGAAGGAGGCAACGGCGCAGTTCTGTGGCAGACGAACCTGCTTGGCCCGGTTGAGTGGGGGAGAACGGCTGTTGTTGCGGCCGACTTGGACGGCAACCATTCGCTTGAACTGTTAGCCACGGATTCACGCGAAACGCTGTCGTGCCTGACGGGCGAGGGTAAGCTTGTTTGGGCGTACAAACATCCGGGCATCTTGAACTCGTACCCGGCCGTCGATTTGTCCTACATGAAAATCTTTATCGGCGCCATGGATACGCCGTTGTTGTGTATCTCGCACGAAGGCAAGGAACTCTGGCGGCTGCCCAACGAAGGCGCCACGGGGTCCTCCCCCTTTGTTGTGGACCTCGCCGGGCAGGATAACGTCCCCGAGTTGCTGATCGGCATCGGGAACGGCATCGCCGCCGTGGATAGTCAGGGCAAGATGCTCTGGACTTATCCGATGCGCCGCGACGTTGACTGCGCCATTGCCGCCGCGGACGCCGACCGCGACGGCGTCATGGAAGTCTACGCCGCCGATCTTGGCGGGAAGTTCGTGTGCCTGTCGCCGGACGGCGGCCTCAGATGGGAGGCGGACGTCGAGCAGCGGGTACGCCGCAATCCCACGATCGCCGACATCGACGGCGACGGCGTGATCGAGATTCTCCTGGCCGGCTACAGCAAGAAACTTTACGTCTTCGATCCCAAAGGCCTGCTTGAGGAGACGATCTCCCTTGATGGCGAAAGCAACGCCACGCCGACCGTCATCGATTTCGGCGGTGATGGACGGTTGGCCGTCGTGTTGCCCGTGACGACCGGCAAGATGCAGGCATTTCAATGGGCCCAGCAGAAACCCGATCCGACCGTGCTTGTCGCCGAATTCCGCCTCAACTCGGCGCGTACAGGCTCCCCCGGACAGCCCGAACACAAGCCCCCGGTCAATATCCACTGGTTGGATTGCGGCGACTACTACGCCGGGCCCAACACGTTCAAGGCGGCCGTGGAAAATCGGGAAAACCACCCCATTGAGGTCGACTTGGCCGTTTTGCGCGATGGCGAAAAGTTTTCCGGGAGCAACCTCGCATCGAGCGAGCGCAATATCGAAGCGAGGGTGCTCTATACACTGGACGGCGCGGCCCCGGTCACACTGACTTTTGTGTGCACGGTTTCCGAAGCGGGCCAGTTGCTCGCCGAGCGCCGCCACCAGGTCTACCTCACGCCTTTCACGAAGGAATTGGCCGATCTGGGCCGACTCGCCGACGAGATCCGCGACGCACTGCCCCAGATCGAATCAAGACACACACCCGAGAACATCCTCTACCGCATTCAAGCCCGGCTGGCCGAACTCAAAGAGCATGCCATGCTCGCCGGCGCCATGAGCGGCGGCGAGCGCACCGCGCTCGCTGACGAATTCGCCGAATTGCGGGCCGCTGCCGTGCCCATGGCCGCAATGGCGAGGGCCGCCGTAATGCGCGGGTCAAGCGTCGCCGCCTTTCCGGCAAACCCTTGGGCGCCCTTTGGCGGCGCGGACGAGTTGGCAGACACCTTTGCCGGGCGTGGGCAGGTGCGGATTGTGCCACGCACGGAACTTGTTTTGGGCGTACCCGACTGCGGATCGATCCACGCCTTTATCGGGGAAGTCGAATCCGCGGCATTTAATCTTTTCAACTTCTCCGACCGGCCGCGCGCGTTTCGCGTCTATGTCGAGCCCCTCAAGCAGGGAGATGTCCAGAAACACGCGGTCACTGCCCGTGAGGTGCTCCCTGTGCCGACGCAGATGCTCGATTACGCCTGGGACGCCCTTCCGCTGCTCAACGAGGCCAACGCGATAATTGTGCCGCCCTGGGACGCCCGCCAAGTGTGGCTGACTATCGACGCCACCGAGCTGACACCCGGCTCCTGGGACGGCGAACTGAAGTTCCGCTCGCTCGATGTGGAGTCGGTCACGGCCGTCGCGACCTTTGGCGTGGAGGTATATAACGCGCACTTGCCGGAAAAGCAGCCCCTCCGCCTGTGCCACTGGGGCTACGTCCACACCTCGGTGCTTAAAGACCAGCCCCAAGCCGCGCTGGACGACCAAGTCAGCCACGGCACAAACGTGTTCGTCGGGATACAGTTCCCGCAGGCCACCTGCGATGACGCGGGAAACCTTGTCGGTCCGATCGACTTCGTCGAACACGATGACTACGTCAAACGGTATGCGCCGCACGGCATGATCCTGTTTTGCGGCTACCAGGGCGCGTTGAAAGGTGCTCCGCAATCGTCGGACGGGTGGAAAAAGGCCCACGTCCAGTACCTCCGCCAATGGGTTGCCCACCTCGCCCAACTGGGCGTCGGCTACGACGGATTTGCCCTATACCCGGTCGACGAACCCGGGCTCAACCCGGGTCTCTCCGACATCCATATCGCTATGGGCAAGCTGGCGCGGGAAGCCGATCCGAAAATCCGGATGTACACGGACCCCGTCGGCCGGTGCACGATGGAAGAACTTAGGGCTATGGCGCCGTATGTCGACATCTGGTGTCCCAACCGCAACGGGTACCTGATCAAGCAAAACCAGGACAAGCTCGAATTCATCAAATCCACCGGCGCGCAAGTCTGGACTTACGAGTGCGACGATAACGCCAAGCATCAGTCGGCGCTCGGCTACTACCGCGGCCAGGCGTGGCTGGCGTGGCACTACGGTCTCACCGGAATCGGGTTCTGGTCGTATTGCACCTCGAAGGACGACCCGTGGTACCGCGCCGACCGCGAGTACCTTCTCATCTACCAGGGGAACGGCGTCGTTCCCAGTAAGCGGTGGGAAGCCATCCGCGACGGTATCGAGGACTACTCGATGCTCTGCGTGCTTCGCGACGCCGCCGGCAAAGCCGAACGCGAAGGGCGGGCGCCCAAAACTGTCGAACAAGCGCGTAACCTGCTGGGTGAAGAAGCCTCCCAAATCGCCAACTTCTGCGGCCGCGACCAGGACGGGACTGTCCCCGGCTCGCTGGGCCCCGCGGGCGACCGCGCCGTGGCCTGGAAAAGATGGTGCAGAATACGGGACACCCGGGCCAAAATGGCCCAACTCCTCGAGAGCCTAAAACAGTAATCGAGGTTGCGTATGAGTGCGACAAACCCTGTTTTTGAGAAGTTTGAAGGGCTGCTGGCCCGCGCCAAAGCCCGCGCGCAACGGCCCGGCGAAGGTACGCAAACGTTCATTCAGGTGGGTTCGGCCACCTGCGAACATGCCGCCGGCTCGCTGGCCGTTTACGACGAGATCCGCAAGCACATTGCGGCGTCCGGCCGCAACGACATTATCTTGCGGAAGACGGGCTGCACCGGCCGTTGCAGCCGGGAACCGATCGTGGGCATATTCAGGCCCAACCAGATTCCGGTGAAATATGAGCGGGTTGACCGCGATCTCGTCCACAAGATTTTCACATCGCACGTCCTTAACGGCGAACTCGTCCTCGAACACGTACTCGACGGACCTTTTGAAAAACTCGCCCAACACGAAATCCTGTTCTGTGCAAACGAACGATGCTGTCCCACCTACTCGATCGACTGGCCCGAAATCTTCTCCAAAAAGCTCGTCGAGGCCGGGATGGCGCGTGACGAAGTCCGGTTCTCGGAGGTGACGTGCCTCGGCGCGTGCCAGCACAAGGTCGAAGGCATCTACAGCCATATCCTCCTTCTGCCGGAAAACATCCTGTATTTCGTCCGCGGCGAACAAGACGTCGAATCCATCGTTCGCGAACACATCCTCGCGGGCAGGGTGGTCGACGGGCTGCGAGTGAGCGACGAACTGCTGGCCCGCCGCTTCTTCGACATCTACGGGGACGTGGCCTTTTTCAGCAAGCAAAGCCGGATCGCGCTGCGCAACTGCGGCGTACTCGATCCCGAAAGCATTGAAGAGTATCTCAACTACATGGGGTTCGCGGCGCTCGCGAAAGTTTTGGGCCGCGGCGAGCCCAACTTCGTCGTCGACGAAATCACCCGGTCGCGCCTGCGGGGCCGGGGCGGCGGCGGATTCCCAACCGGCGCCAAATGGGCGCACGCCATCAAGAGCCCCCAAACCGAGCGGTTTATCATCTGCAACGCCGACGAAGGCGACCCCGGCGCGTTCATGGACCGGAGCATGCTCGAATCCGACCCGTTCAGCGTGCTCGAGGGCATGCTGATCGCGGGCTACGCGATCCGGGCGTCCCGCGGGTTTTATTATGTCCGGGCTGAATACCCGCTCGCGATCAAGCGGGTTCAGCACGCCATCGACACGTGCCGCGAGTGGGGCCTGCTTGGCAAAGACCTCCTGGGCTCGGGCTTCGATTTCGACCTCGAGATCCGGCTTGGGGCGGGCGCGTTCGTTTGCGGCGAAGAAACCGCCCTTATCCACTCGATCGAAGGCGAGCGGGGCCAGCCCAGAATACGCCCGCCCTTTCCGACCGAACGCGGCCTCTGGGGAAAACCTACCGTCATCAACAACGTCGAGACGCTCGCCAACGTCCCCGCCATCCTCAACTTCGGCGCAGAATGGTTCAGCCGTATCGGAAGCGACAAGAGCGGCGGCACGAAAGTGTTTGCCCTGGCCGGAAAAGTGCGGCATACGGGCCTTGTCGAAGTCCCCATGGGCACCACCCTCCGCCAGGTCGTAAACGAGATCGGCGGCGGCGTGGCAGCCGGCAAGAAACTCAAGGCCATCCAGACCGGCGGGCCCGCGGGCGGGTGCATCCCTGAAAAATGGATAGACACGCCCATCGATTTCGACACCCTCACCCAGGCCGGCTCGATCATGGGCAGCGGCGGCATGATTGTCTTGGACGACGACGCGTGCATGGTCGATATCGCGAAGTTTTTCATCACGTTCTCCCAGGACGAGTCCTGCGGCAAATGCACTCCATGCCGCGAAGGCACCACCCGGATGCTCGAGATCCTCGAGAGAATCACCTCGGGGACCGGCACGCTCGAAGATCTCGAGCGGCTCGAACGGCTGGCCCGGCTCGTGAAACGGTCGTCTTTGTGCGGGCTTGGCAGGGCCGCGCCAAACCCGGTGCTCAGCACGCTCACCCACTACCGAGACGAGTACGAGGCGCACGTGATCGAGAAACGATGCCCCGCGCGAAAGTGCACCGCGCTGGTCCGTTACGAAATAGACCCGGAAAAATGCACCGGCTGCACCGCCTGCGCACGGAAGTGCCCCGTCGCGTGCATTTCCGGAAACCGACGCGAGCCGCACGTCATTGGCCAGGAACGGTGCATCAAGTGTGGCGCGTGCTTTGAAGTGTGCCGGTTCGACGCCGTCAACAGGATATAGCCATGAACGAAGCGAAACTGATTACGCTCACCATAGACGACCGGGAAGTTAGGGTTCCCGCGGGCACGTCCATCATGGAAGCCGCGGAAACCATCGGCGTGCACGTGCCGCGGCTCTGCTACCACCCGGACCTCAGCCTCGCGGGCGCGTGCCGCGTGTGCATCGTCGCCGTCAAAGGCACAGAAGCGTTCGCGGCATCGTGCAGCACGCCGGTCATGCCCGGGATGGTCGTCCAGACCGCGTCGCCCGACATCCGCCAGGCCCGGCGTGACATCGTCGAGCTCATTCTCGACAACCACCCCAAGGAATGCCAGACCTGTGAGCGCGACTCGAACTGCGAGCTCCAAAACCTCGCCTACGCCATGGGGGTCCGCGAGCGGTTCTGGGAAGGCCGGCGTAAGCACATCCCGCTCGAAGCCTCGAGCCGGGCCGTCATACGCAACGGGGAAAAATGCATCCTCTGCGGCCGCTGCACCCGCGTCTGCGCGGAAGTCCAGGGTGTCTATAACCTCAGCCAGCACTACCGTGGGTTCAACACGCTGGTCGCACCGGCCCACCTCGCCCACATGGACGACTCGGTCTGCATCCAGTGCGGGCAGTGCATCAACGTCTGCCCGACCGCCGCGTTTCTCGAACGAAGCAACACCGATGCCGTCTGGGCCGCACTCGCCAATCCCCAAAAACACGTGGTCGTACAAACCGCCCCGTCGATCCGCGCCGCGATCGGCGAAGGGTTTGGCCTCGCCCCCGGAACACCCGCAACGGGAAAAATGATCTCCGCGCTACGCACGCTCGGGTTTGACAAAGTCTTCGATACCGACCTCGGCGCCGACCTCACCATTTTCGAAGAAGCCAGCGAGTTTCTCCGCAGGCTGGGCGGCGAAGGGCCGCTTCCCATGATCACCTCGTGCTCGCCCGGCTGGATCAGCTTTATGGAAAAGTTCTACCCGAGCCTGATCCCGAACGCCTCGACGTGCAAGTCGCCCATGAGCATGATGTCCACTATGGTCAAGACCTTCTACGCCGAACAGGCCGGGATCGATCCCGACGACATTTTCTCCGTCGCCGTCATGCCGTGCGTGGCGAAAAAATACGAAATCGCCCGCCCCGAACACCGCATGCCGAACGGAAAACCCTACACCGACGCCGTCATCACCACACGCGAACTCATTTGGATGATCGAATGCTACGGCATGAGTTTCACCCGCTTCGACGACGGTGAGTTCGACGCGCCCCTCGGCATCGCCACCGGCGCCGGCGACATCTTCGGCTCGACCGGCGGCGTCATGGAAGCCACACTCCGAACCGCGTCCGAGTTCGTCACCGGAAAACCCGGCGACAGGCTCGAATTCGCCGAGGTCAGAGCCGTCGAAGGCGTGCGCGAAGCCCTTATCGAACTTGGCGGAAAAGTCCTCCGAATCGGCGTCGCAAACGGCCTCACAAACGCCAAGCACCTGCTCGACATGGTCGTCAGCGGCGAAAAAGAATTCCACGTGATCGAGGTCATGGCATGTCCCGGCGGCTGCATCGGCGGCGGCGGCCAGCCATACCCCCCCAAAGGCGTCAAAGTACTCGACCCCGAACTGCTGCGAAAACGCGCGGCCGCACTCTACGCCATCGACGGCGCAAAAACACTGCGCCGCTCACACCAGAACCCCGCGATCAAGGAACTCTACGAGAAGTTCCTCGGAAAACCCGGCGCCGGAAAAGCACACGAACTGCTCCACACGCAGTATTCCGCAAAAGAGCCCCGAGGTATACGATGAAAACCCTGGAAAAAGACAACTGGCCCGAAATCGAAACCAAATCAAAAGCCGCTCTCTCACCCGAGATTGTCGACTTTATCGAAGCCCGTCGAGGCGGACCAGAAGCCAAGAGCCACCTCATCCAGGTCCTCCACATGGTGCAGGGCCAATTCGGCTGGCTCAGCCCCGAGCGCATCGACGCCGTCGCACAGCTCATGCAAGTACCCGCCGCGCGCGTCTCGGGAGTCGCAACCTTCTACCACTACTTCCGCCTCCGCCCCCGCGGCAAATTCGTCATCCACGTCTGCATCGGCACCGCCTGCTACGTCAAGAGCGCCGAACGCGTTGCCCAGAAACTCAAAGAAGAGCTCGGCATCGACTACGGCGAAACCAGCACCGACGGCGTATTTTCCCTCGAAGGCTCAAGATGCCTCGGCACATGCGGCCTCGCTCCCGTCATCATGATCGAAGACGAAGTCCACGGACCCATCACCACCGACCAAATCCCCGCCATCCTCGAACGTTACCTGGAAAAAGCAAAAAAGGGGGACTGATTGCGAAAAGCGGGGACAGACACGCTTTTTCCAAACTGCCGAAAAAAGCGAGTCAGTCCCCGTTTTTCGCTTGTTTTACTTGTGGATTTCGAGGTTTCTTGGGGAAGTTGCATTGGGTAATCCACCCGGCTAGTTTAGAGGGTGGACGAAATGGGAATGAGGGTAGGGCGGTTTTTGGGTCCGGGTTCAGACATGTCAGGAGGAGTTTTCCCATGGTTTCTTTGTTTGCAATGCTGACGTTTATTTCGGCGGAACCTCCAGCGCCGGGTTTCGCCGAAACGGCGGGCAAGATGGCGGGGTTGATTGGCTACTGGCGCATGGACGGGGATTTGAACGACTCGAAAGGGTCTATGAATGGTGTGGCCAATGGTGCGGTGACTTTCGCCGAAGGCGTGGTGGGCCGAGCGGCCGTATTCGGCGGGGGCTTTGCCACGGTCGAGCAATCGGCGCCGCTTGATGTGGACCAGACAACGGTGGCGTTCTTTTTCCGGGTGGACGCGTTCCCAGCCGAAGACTACAACCCATGCATGGTGGCGAAACGGAAGTCGTCGCCGGACACGCGGTTCAGCATCCACGTGATGAAAGGGAGCGGCGGTGTTGCGTTGTGGAACGGGCAAGGGTTGGTGACGGCAGACCCGCCGCTGGGTCCGATCCAGCCGGGCGAGTGGCATCATTTCTGCGCGACGGCGGACACGTCTATGACGCGCATCTACATTGACGGGGTGCAATGCGCCAGTATCGGCGGGCTGCCGCGGCGCGAGGCGAAAAACCTGCCGCTGATGATAGGGGCGTCGTCGCCGGCGGGCGAAGAGAAGTTCACGGGCGCGATTGACGAGTTGATCATCTTTGACCGGCCATTGCCGGCCGAGGAAGTTGCGGGGCTGGTGGATGCGGTGGGATGGAAGGAGCGGCGCGTGGCGGTGGTCGAGGCGCTCGAGCAACGGCTGGAGGAAAAGCAGAAGAAGATCGACGAGCGCCGGAAAGAAGACGCGGCGAAGGTGGTCGAGCGGCTGAACGATTTAGCGCTGACGGCGCGTGGCGAGACGCGCGTCTATGAAGGCGACCATCTGGCCGCGATCAGCCTGCCGGTGGGTGGGATCGGCACGGGCGTGATCCATTACAACGGGAACGCGGAACCGCACGTGTGGCAGATTTTCAACAACTACAATTGGGTGCGCGTGCCGGAGAGCTACATGGCGGTGCGGGCGCAGGTGAAAGGACAGGAGCCGGTTGTGCGGGCGCTGCAGACGGCCGCCGTGGGCAAGTTTTCCAGTATGGAAACATTACAGTTCCGGGGCGAGTATCCTTTTGGGTGGTTTGACTTCATCGACAGCCAACTGCCGGTGAAGGTGAGCCTGGAGGTTTTCAACCCGCTCGTGCCGCTGGATGCGCGCGACTCGGCGATTCCGTGCGTGATATCGAACGTCACGGTGACGAATACGGGAAACGAGCCGGTAGAGGTGGATCTGCTGGCGGCGCAGTTGAATGCGGTTGGTTTTGCGGGCAAAAAAGAAATCGATGGGCGAGCCCACGCGGGGTTTGGCAAGAACGTCAACCGGATAGTCAAGATCAAGAACGGGCAAGCACTGCATATGACGGCTGATCGCCCGAAGGAGACGGCCGGCAACGGCGACATGGCGCTGGCGGTTCTCAATGGGAAAGCGACGGGTTCGGCGGATTGGCCGCAGCCCGACGCGGCATACGACGTCTTCTTGAAGGATGGAGCGTCGGGCGGGCCTCGCACGGCCGGCCCATCCAAGGACGGGGAGACTGTTGCGGGCGCGGTAGTGAGTTCGCTGACGGTGGCACCGGGGAAGTCGGAACGGGTGACGTTTGTGCTGGGCTGGCATTTCCCGAACGTGACGCACGGCAACATCAAGGAGAAGTGGAACCCGACGGGCAACATGTATGCGAATTGGTACGAGGACGCGTGTGCGGTTGTCCGGGACGTGAGCAAGCGGCTGGCCGAATTGACTGATGAGACGCGGGCGTATCACGACACGATGTACGCGTCGAACCTCCCTCGCTACCTGCTTGACCGGGTCACTTCGCAAATGGCGGTGCTGCGGTCGCCGACGTGTTTCTGGGCCAAGGACGGGTATTTCGGCGGCTGGGAAGGGTGCAACCCGGCGGAAGGCTGCTGTCACGGCAACTGCGGGCACGTTTGGCAATACGCGCAGTCGCACGCGCGGCTGTTTCCCGAGATAGGGCGGCTGATGCGCGAGGAGGCGCTGTCGGTGCAGGAGCCGGATGGTGCGCTGCCGTTCCGCCAGCCGAAGTCTATCAAGGCGGTGGACGCGCAGTGCGGCGAAATCCTGGCCGTATACCGCGAGTATTTGTTGAGCGCGGACGGCGAGTGGCTGAAACCGCAGTGGCCACGCGTGAAGAAAGCGATGGAATTCACGATCACCCAGTGGGACGCCGACGAGAACGGCGCGCTATCGGGCGTGCAGCACAACACGCTGGACGTGAACGTCAGCGGGAGCACGTCGTGGCTGGGGACAATGTACGTAGCGGCGCTGCGCGCTTCGGCCGTGATGGCGGGATTGCAAGGGGACGCGGAAGCGCAGGGGCGGTTCAGCCGTGTGGCAGACGCCGGTGCGAAAATCCAGAACGAGACGCTGTACAACGGCGAGTACTATATTCAGATCCAGGATGCGTCGCCGCAGCATGATTATGCCAACGGCTGCAGCATTGATCAGGTGCTGGGGCAGTGGTGGGCCAACCAGCTTGACCTGGGCTGGATCTATCCGGTGGACCGGGTGCAGTCGGCGATGCGTGCGCTGATCCATTACAACTTCCACGACAACTACCGGGGCATTGTGCAGGCGCCGCGCAAGTTCGTGCACGACGACGACGCGGGCCTGCAGATGATCCAGTGGCCGAGAGAGTCGGATCGGCCGCAGCCGTTTACGCTGTATGCGGACGAGGTGTGGACCGGGACGGAGTATTCGGCGGCGGCGGCGATGATGCAGGCGGGCCTGATGAACGAGGGCCTGATGATTGTGAAGGCGGCGTACGACCGGTATGACGGCCGGATGCGGATCGGGCTGACGGGCGGCAGTTACACGTCGTGGGGCTACAGCGGCAGCCCGTTCATCGACGAGGAATGCGGGAAGTTTTATGCGCGTGCGATGAGCGTGTGGTCGCTGCTGCTGGCGGCGCAGGGGTCTTCGTACGACGGGCCGGCGGGCCGGATCGGGTTTGCGCCGGTTTGGCGGCCGGACGATCACGTCTCGATGTTCACCGCCGCGGAAGGCTACGGGCTGTTTACGCAGAAACAGGATCCGTCCGGGCAGACAGACCGGATCGAGATGCGTGGCGGCCAGTTGAAGGTGGCGCAGCTTGCGTTTGAGACGCCGGTGGGTAAGGCGCCAACAGGCGTGACGGTCACGCGCAACGGCTCCGGCAAGAAACTCGCAACGGCGGCGCCCGCGGCAGGGCCGTCGAAACTTGCGGTCAAGTTGGAGGAGCCCGTGGTGCTGAAAAAGGGCGATGTTCTGGAGGTTACCGTGAAGTTTTAACACGTGCAGGCGGGACCCGGCTTCATTGCTGCCGCAATTACGCCGTGGCAAGTGCCTGCACCACAATTTTGATTCTCCGTGTTCTCCGTGGTCGATTTTCTTAAACCACGGAGAACACGGCGCGGCGTAGCCGCAACCAAAAGGCACCCGAAGGTGTCATTCCGAGGAGCACTGGCACATGGCTTCTACTTTTAATGCAAGAGCCCGAGTCCACCGCGACGTCCGACCGCGTCTCCGCGGTCGGCAGAATCCCCCCGGTATTGTTGCGGGCATGAACTTAATGAGCACTGATCGGAACGCCACTGGTTGCAACCGAGGGGATCCTCACGCCCGCCCATTGGAACGCCCCGAGTTAGAAATGATAGCCAGTGTCTGGACGGGCTCCTAAGAAAACGTTTTGGCGAGACCTCTTGGGACGCCACTGGTTCCGAGCGAGGGGATCCTCACGCCCTGCCATAAAGGACCATGAACAAAAGCCTTAGCCAGTGGCTGGCAGGGCTCAGGATGACAGGCTTTGGGGCGGGCTTTGGATGACATGTTTTGATCTTGGTTTTCTGCCACAAAAAAGCCCTGGCGACAGGGCTTGGTCGCTTAGGATGACAGGCTTTGATCCGGGGCCGGCGTTCATTTTCTGCGAAGAATTGCAGGAAATTGACGGATAGTAGTACGGAGAAACTACATAGAGGGAGACGCGGGATGAAGCGGGTTACTTTAATGGCGGTTGCCGCATTGGTTATTTCGGCGTTGCCGGCGGCGGCGGCGGAGAATATTGCGCTGAACACGGCGTATACGCTGGAGCCGGCTCCGAATTATGAGCATTGCCTGGATGCCGGGGACGCGGCGCAACTTACCGACGGGCAGTACGTGTCGGGGCATTTCTGGACGCAGCCGGGTACGGTGGGCTGGAGCGGCGGGGCCATCGTGGTGGTTACGCTGGACCTTGGCGCGGACAGGCCGATCGGCGGGGTGAGTTTGAGCACGGCGGCGGGCGTGGCGGGGGTGAAATGGCCGCAATCGATCGCGCTGCTTGTTGCCGGCGACGACGGCCCGTTCCATTACGTCGGCGATCTTGTTGCATTGAGCGCCGGCGCGGGAGCACCGCCCACGGAGGGTTATGCGACGCACAAGTTCCAGACGGACGCGCTGCGAACGCACGGGCGGAAACTGGCGCTGGTTGTTAAAGGCGAGCCGTTTATCTTTTGCGATGAGATTGAGGTGTTGAAGGGTAAGGACGCGTGGCTGAGCGAGCCGCTGCCGGGGCGTGGCGAGCCGGATGTGTCGGCTTGGATGAAAAACCTGATCACGCACGAAGGCGTGAAGCGGCGCATTACGAGGGATGTCGAATCAGTTCGTGCCGCGGCAGCGGGGCTGCCTGAAGGGGCGGGTAAGGAAGTGGCGGCCCAGCTTGACGCGGTCGTGGCCGAGTTGGAGGCGTTGCCGGTCGAGTACGGGCCGGAGTTCAAGACGATTCTGCCGATCAACGCGTTGCACGCACGCGTATTCGATGCGCTTGCCCGCGTTTGGCGCGAGAAAGGCGTGACGGGATTGAAACTATGGGCGGCGGGGCCGTGGGATCCGATGGAGTTGACGCCGGGGTTGCCGGAGCCGGCGGCGGATACGGCGTCATCGGCGATTGAAGTGAGTATGATGCTGAACGAATACCGCGCGGCAGTGTTGAACATCGCCACGGCCGAAGCGTGCGTGAAAGTGGAAGTGGTGATTTCCGGCTTGCCGGGCGGCGACAACCCGCCGTACATCGAGGTGCGCGAAGTGGCGTGGACCGACACCCGCGAGGGCAAACCGGTTGCGGCGGCGCTGCTTCCCGCGCCGGTGGAAGGCGGCCGCTACGCCGTCTCGATGCATGCGGGTCTGGTGCGGCAGGTATGGCTTACGTTCAATCCGCGCGACATCGAGCCGGGCGTGTACGAGGGCGCGGTGCGGGTGAACGACGTCGAGATCCCGCTGCGGCTGCACGTGTACCCGATAAGGTTTCCGGATCGGCCGGCGCTGCATTTCGGCGGCTGGGATTACACGAACGTTGAGGCCCATTACGAGGTAACGGCGGAGAACAAGCCCGCGCTGATCCGGCATTTGCGCGAGCATTTTGTGGATTCGCCGTGGGCCACTTCGGCCGCGATGCCGTCCGGCAAACACGACGCCACCGGCGCGATGATCGAGCCGCCGGACACGGGCAATTTCGACGGCTGGCTCGAGCTGTGGCCGGGCGCGGGAAGGTATTGTGTCTTTGCGGCAGTGGCCGGGCGTTTTCAGCAGTGGGCCGCGGGAACGCCGGAGTTCGAGCGGGCCGTTGCGGACTGGGCGAAGTTCTGGGCGGGCAAGATGAGGGAGAACAAGCTCGAGCCGGGGCAGTTGATGGTGCTACTGGTCGATGAGCCGCGCGCGCCCGAGCATGACGCGACAATCGCCGCGTGGGCTCGGGTGATGCGGGCGTCGGGCGCGGGCATCAAGGTGTGGGAAGACCCGATTCACAAGGACGCGGCTGCGGCGAGCACGGAGATGCTGTCGTTGTGCGACGTGCTCTGCCCGAACCGCCCCATGTTTTTAAAAGGCGACGACGCATACCGGGCCGCGTTCCTGAACCGGCCCGCGGGGCAGGCACTCGAGTTTTATTCGTGCAGCGGGCCGATGCGGCTGCTCGACCCGTACGCGTATTGCCGGCTGCAAGGCTGGGATTGCTGGCGGTATGGGGCCGGCGCGTCGTATTTCTGGGCATTCGCGGACGCGGCGGGCGGGCCGTCGTGGAACGAATACCCGCAGCCGCGGGCCGCGTACACGCCGCTGTTCATCGACCCGAAGGGTGTGACGCCGGGGAAACATCTCGAGGCGTGCCGTGAGGGCATCGAAGATTATGAGTACCTGCTGATGCTGCGCAGGGCGGTTGATTCGGGCGCGGGTTCTGCGGAGGCGCGGGCGCAGGCGTCGCGGCTGCTCGAGGAATTGCCGGCGCGGGTTGGCACGGACGTCAAGGCCAACCACTTCTTCATGTGGAAGCCGGCGGGATTGCCCACAGCGGCGGACAAGGCGCGGGTCGAGATCCTTGACGCGCTCGAGAAATTGCAGCGAGGCAAGTGAGCGGCGGGATCGGAACCGGGGACGGTGGCGTTTCAACGTAGGCGCCGGGTCGAAGAACCGCGCCTTGTACGGTCGCGCGGGAGCGCGACCCCACCGCGATGCTACCCGCGGCCTTTCAAATTGACTTGCCGGGGGGAAAACTTCATGCTATCGGGGTGATATATGGAGGTGCGCCATGAAAGTTCTATGCGGAATGATAATCTGCTGCGTCGTGGCGGCGTGCGTGGTGATTGGCTGCACGCCGGCGGAGAAACCGCCCGCGGAAGCCCAGACGAAAGGGCGGTCGTTCGGCGTAGTGTTTCAAACGATGAACAATCCGTTTTTCGTGGACCTGAACAACGGGATGAAAGACGTTATCGAGGCGCACGGGGACACGCTGATCACGCTGGACTCGCAGTTCAACAGCCTCAAACAGAAAAACGATATCTCCGACCTGCTGCTGAAAGGCGTTGCGGCGGTGTTCATCAACCCGGTGAACTGGGAAGGCATCAAGGGGAGCCTGATCCAGGCGCGGGACAAGGGCGTGCCGTGCATCGTGGTCGACGCGCCGGTGAAAGACGCGGAACTGGTGTTGTGCCAGGTGGCGTCGGACAACGTCGAGGCGGGGCGGCTGGCGGCGCGCGCGCTGGCGCAGGTGCGGCGGCCCGCGAACATCGTGATCCTGCACAGGTCGGTGAACAAAGCGTGCATCGACCGGGTCGCCGGGTTCACAGAAGAGATCGCCAAATACCCCGACATGAAGATCCTCGACACGCAGGAAGGCCAGGGCACCGCGGAAGGCGCGCGGCCGCTGATGCGCGACTTGCTGGGGCGTTTCCCGGAGATCAATGCGGTGTTTCCGATCAACGATCCGAGCGCGCTGGGCGCGGTGAGCGCACTCGAGTCGGCGGGAAAACTGGCCGACGTGACCATCGTGACGGTGGACGGGTCGGCGGAAGCCGTGGCGGCCATCAAGGCAGGGAAACTTCATTCGACGTCGGCGCAGTTTCCATACGAGATGGGGAAGGTGGCCGCGGAAAAGGCGTACGAGCATCTTGAGGGCAAGCCGGTCGAGAAAGACGTGAAGATCCGCGTCGAGCTGATCGCGGCGGAGAATGCCGACGCCTATATGCAGCAGAAAAAGTCGTAGTAGCATAAAGATGTGCAGGTGAGACGCCTGTGCCACAATAAAGACAACATTGGCTGGGGTGTTGAGTTGCTGAGAGCGGGCAAACAATATGGGCCGCTGGTGGCGGCGGTGGTTGGGCTGCTTTGCCTGTTCCGGTTGTGGGTGCCGACGTTGCTGGCGCCGGACAACCTGCTTGACCTCGCGCAGCAGATCTCGGTAAACGCCATCATCGCGTTTGGAATGACGCTGGTGATCCTGATCGGTGGGATCGACTTGTCGGTCGGCGCGCTGGTGGCGCTGGTGGGGACGACGACGGTCTTTGTGTTTACGCGCGCGCCGGAAGGTGCGGCGTGGGTGTTGCCGGCGGGGCTTGCGGCGGGACTGGGTGTTGCGGCGCTGTTCGGGGGCTTCAACGGCTTCTTCGCGGCGAAGACGAAGATGCCGCCGTTCATCATCACGCTGGCGACGATGCTGGTGGCACGTGGCGCGGCGCTGGGATTCAACGAAGGGCGGCCGATGGCGATCGACGAGTCGCACGGGGTGTTCCTGGCGCTGGGCAACGGCCGGCTGTTCGGCTGGTTGCCGGTGCCGGTGGTGGTGATGCTGGTGCTGTTCGCGATCCCGGCGGTGGTACTGCACTTCACGCGGTTCGGCCGGCACCTGTACGGGATCGGGGGCAACAGCGAGGCGGCGCGGCTGAGCGGGATCCCGCTGGCGCGGGCGACGGTGATTGTGTACGTGGTGTGCTCGCTGCTGGCGGGCGTGGCCGGGATGATACATACCTCGCAGCTTTATTCGGCGGAACCGGCGTCGGGTGTGGGGTTTGAACTGAACGCGATCGCCGCCGTGGTGGTCGGGGGAACGAGCTTCAGCGGCGGAATCGGGGCAATGCCCGGCACGCTGATCGGGGCCGTCATCATCGGCATCCTCGACAAGGGACTCAACCAGGCGGGGGTTCATTTCTCGCTGCAGTACGTCGTGAAGGGCGGCGTGATACTCGGCGCGGTGTTTCTGGATGTGATACGGCGGAGGAAGTAGTCGCCTATAGCAGGGCCTGCTTCTGGCGAAACTGATCGGACGGATGAAGCTACTTCCCCAGCACCTGGCCGTCTGCTATGAGTCGTTCGGCCAGCTTTTCGTAATCGACCTGCTGCACGGGAACGCCGTTGTCGATGGCGATAGACGCGGCGGTGGCCGCGGATTGGCCGAGGATCATAAACACCGGCTCCATCCGCACCGAGCCGTAGGCGATGTGCGTGCATGACACGCAGACGGGGACAAGCAGGTTGGCGCATTCGGATTCTTTGGGGAGCAGTGCGCCGTAGTCAATTGGATAAGGCCCGCCGGGGCTGACCTGGACGTCGCCTTCGTTTCGCGCGCAGGCCCGGCCCTGCTCGTCGCGCGCCACATAGCGCTGGACGTTGTGCGAATCCATGTTGTACGAGCCCATGCCGACGGGCCTCGGCGTGGGTTTCTGCCGGCGGAGGTGCCGCTCGGTCATCACGAACTCGCCCACCATCCGCCGCGCCTCGCGGACGTAGATCTGGTGCGGCCACCCGCCGTTGTCGAGGAACTCGTCCTTGGCGAGGCCGTACGGGCTCATTTTGTCGCGCGCGTCCTGCGGGACACGCGGGTCGTTGGCCAGGAACCAGAAATAACCCTTTTGATAGTTCTCGTGCTCGCGCAGGATTTCGCGGCGGCGCTCGTAGTCCGCCTCGGGGTAGTCGTAGTTCATGCCGATATTGTCCGTCGAGAACGACCCGTAGTTGTTGGTATCGGTTTTGTTGTTGGGAATCAGGTCAAACTTGCCGGTCATGCCGCGGTAGCCGGCGTCAATGTCGCGGGCGAGCAACTCGTACTGGATCGGGTCGTAGTTGTCCGGCTTGGGAAACGGGATGCGGTTTTCAGGCGCCGTCGTCAGGCACATGCGGTAGTTGTATGCCTGCACGCGGTTGTCGGCCTCACCGTCGACGCCCGGGCTTCCGCCGTGGATGCGCGGCAACAGGCCGCTCGATGGGTCGCCAGGCACGACGTACGGATCGACGCAATGCTCGAACTGGTGTTTTGTGGCGTTGGCGATTTGGACGCCGTTGAGGGTCTCGCCGTACTCGGCGTTGGCCTCGCGGCCCACGCGGTACGTCACCCCCGCGGCCGCCATCAGGTCGCCTTCGTAGGTGGCGTCGATGAACATTTTCCCGCGGAACTGGCGGCCGGCCAACGTCGTGATGGACTCGATGCGGTTTCCGTTTTTGCGGACGCCGCTCTTGCGGTCGAGCCACTCGTCGCGGTGCACGGGGATCTCGAACTCGCGCACGAGATCTTCGAACACCTCCTCGGCCACGTGCGGCTCGAAGACCCACATCGTCCGTTCGTTGCCGTCGATGGCGGGCGTGCCCTGGCCTTTGTTGCCGAACTCATCGCGTCTCTGCCACCGCCAGGCGGAGTCGGGAACGTATTTCTGCCATATGCGGTGGTAAAAACCGCGCGCGAGGCCGCCGATGACGCTTTTGTCGCCGGAATCGGTCCAGCCGAGCCCGCCGCTGGTGAGTCCGCCGAGATGTTTGTCGGGCGATACGACGACGACTGTTTTCCCCATCTGGCGGGCCTGTACGGCCGTGATGACGGCCGACGAGGTGCCGCCGTACACGACGACGTCATAGGTTGTCTCGGCGGCGCCGGCTGCCGCGCAGATTAGCATTGCGCAAAGGAACGGTTTCAGCATCGCGACTCTCCTTATTGCCCGGATGTGCCAAGTATACGTTTGGCAGGTCCTCGTTGTCACTCCCCCCTGAAGGAAGCGGTAGCAAGCTCCCGCGATCGCGGGCGCACTTCAAAGAGCGGCGGCCTCATTTTTTAGCAGCGCGCTTAGTATTCCTGTAAAATGGCCTTTGAACCTTTCAGGGAGAGGCTGAACCATGCGCAGGCGATTTGAAGGTCAGAGCGTTTTTATTACGGGGGCGTCGTCGGGGATAGGCGCGGCGATGGCGCTCGAGTTCGCGCGGCAGGGTGCGCACGTCACGCTGGCGGCGCGGCGGGCGGACTTGCTCGAGGAGGTGCGGCTGAAAATCGAGGCCATGGGCCAGCGGGCGATCGCGGTCGTGTGCGACGTGACGAAACCCGAGACGCTGGTCGAAGCTGCGGCGCGCGCCACAAAAGAGTTCGGCGGGATCGATGTGGCGGTGGCCAACGCGGGGTATGGCGTGTCGGGCGTAATGGAAGACCTCGACACAAGCTGGTACCGCCGGCAGTTTGACACGAATTTCTTCGGCCTGCTCGATACGGTGTACGCGGTGCTGCCGTACTTGGTGGAGCGGCGCGGCCGGCTGGGGCTGGTGTCGAGCGTATCGGGCCGGGCCGGCACGCCGGGCACGTCGGCTTATGTGGCCAGCAAGTTCGCGGTGACGGGCCTGGCGGAGTCGATCTATTACGAGTTGGCGGACCGCGGGGTGTCGGTGACGTGCATTCAGCCGGGGTTTGTGGACAGTGACATCCGGCGTATAGACAACCGCGGCGTGTTGCATAAGAAGGCGAAAGATCCCGTGCCGGAGTGGCTGGTTGTTCGGACGGACAAGGCGGCGCGCGGCATCGTGCGGTACATTTACCGGCGCAAGTTCGAGGCCGTCATCACGGGGCACGGCAAGGTAATGGTGTGGATGTCGCGGCACCTCTCGTGGCTGATGCGGATCGTGTTGCGCCTCGCGACGCGCGGCAAGAACCTGCCGAGTAAACTCAACCGCGGGCAAGAGTAAGAACCTTGGATACGGATCTTTCAAAGTTCTTGTAATCTTTGCGTTCTTTGCGGTTTAAATCCTTGAATTGGAGGATTCGCCATGCGTTTCATTTCTGCATTGTTAGTTGCGGCCAGTTTGTCTTCGTTTGCGGCGACGCCGGAGCAGGCGGCGGGCGATTTGGCGCGGCGTGTGCTGGGAGATCGCGCGGCCGAGTTCAACTTTGTGTCGATTCCCGCGGAGAACGGCCTTGATGTGTTCGAGGTCGAGGTGAAAGACGGCGCGGCGACGGTGTGCGGTTCGACGGGCGTGGCGATGGCGTCGGGCCTGAACTGGTATTTGAAGTACGGGTGCAACGCGCACGTATCGTGGCTGGGGGATCAACTCGACTTGCCAAATCCGCTGCCGGATTTTTCGACGGTGCGGCGCGCGGAAAAACTGGGCGGGGCTCATCTCGACGTTTTACGTGCCGCGATGGGAGAAGTTTTTCGCGCGCCTGGGCGAGAACTGGGGAGCGACGCTCGACGCGGCGGCGTTCGAGCAGGAAATCCGCGCATGGGAAGACGAGTGGACGCACAGCACCGGCCTCCCCCCCACTCCCGCCGGCGACACTATCGAGGTCGTGCGGAGCCTGTATGAAAAGTATACGTAGGCCGAAGTCGACGCATTGTGCAGTGGCGGTGGTTGTGCTGGCGGGGCTTGTGCTGGCGGTGTTTTCGGACGTGCTGTTCGCGCGGGGCGAGTGGGCGGCTTCGGGCCCGAACGGGGACGTGCTGAACTTTTACAATTCGTGCCGGATGTACGGGTTTGGCGAGATACGGCACGGCAACGTGCCGCTTTGGAACCCGCACGTGTTTTCGGGCGTGTCGTTTATCGGCAATTTTCAGTCGGCGCTGTTTTACCCGCCGAACTTGATCTATCTGTTTCTCCCGCTTGCGAAGGCGCTGAACCTGGACCTGGCATTCCACGTGTTCTTGATGGGCGCGCTGACATTCGCCTGGGCGCGCGGGCGCGGACTGACGCGGCTCGCGTCTTTTTTCGCCGGCGTGACGGCGATGTTCTCGGGCGCGTTTTTCATGCACGTGTTCGGCGGCCACCTTACGATGATAGCCGTGTTTGCGTGGTCGCCGCTGCTGTTTCTCGCCGTCGACAAGACGATCGAGCAGCCGCGGGTATCGTGGGTGCTGGGCGGCGCGTTCGCGGTTACGATGATGCTGCTGGCGGGCTCGCCGCACCCGGTGTTCATCGTGGGCGTCGGCGTGGGCTTGTACGTGCTGCTCCACCTCCGGCGCGTCGCCATGAGCCCGAAGCGGCTGGCGGCGTTGGCGGTGATGGCGGCGGCGCCGCTGCTGTTGACCGCGATCCAACTCTGGCCGTCGCTCGAGGTGGCTGGCGCGTCCATGCGGGGCGCCGGCGCTTCCTACGATTTCACGACCACGAGATCGTTCCCGCCAGAGAACTTCCTGTTGCTGATCATGCCGGGATTCTTCGGGGACGATATCACCCGCCCTTATTGGGGCCGCTGGACCATCTGGGAGACCGGTTTTTACGTTGGCGTGGGGGGCCTGGTCCTGGTGGTGCTCGCCCTGTTGAGAGGTGACCGGCGCGCCTGGTGGCGATTTCTGATCATCGTTTTGTTTCTGACACTGGTTGCGCTCGGCCGGTACACGCCGTTTTTCGGGCTGCTCCATAAGACGCTGCCCGGGTTTGGCAGCTTCCGCGCGCCCGCGCGCTTTTTAGTGGTCGCGTCGCTGCTGCTGGCGATGCTGGCGGGGCAGGGGCTCGACGCGGTCGTGAAGCAACGCGGCGGTGCTCGCGCACGGGGCATCGGCCGAATCGCGGCCGTGTTTGTGCTCGCGCTTGGCCTGATGCTGCTGGGCGGCGCGGCATGGGTCCACCAGACCCCGCGGGGCAACGGTTCTGCTGCCGACGCTGAAATCCCGCTGGGCGAACTGGCGCGCGCGGGTGCCCTGTGCAGTCTCGTGGGTGCGATGCTGCTTGCGGCGGAACGCTGGCCGAAGGCCGCATACGGGATCGTGGCACTGGGCGTGGTGGAAATGACCGCGTTTGCGTGGACACACAGGGACGCTGTTGACCTGGCAACAAGGCACAACGCTCTGCCGCCATCATCAATCGCCAAGCTGGTGGAAGAGGTGCGCGTGCTGGATAACCCCGCTGTGTTCAACCGGGTTCATTGCGCGGGTGGTTACGAAATCTGGGGAAATGAGGCCGTGATGCCCTCGCAATACGTCCAATTTCTCATGAGGACGATCCAGTTCAAGCGCCAGATCTCGGCGTTAGGCCCGGACCCCGTGGCGGACGCGGAACTGAGCCCGCTATTGTCGATGCTGCGGCTGAAATACGTGATGTTGAGTGATGGGACGTTGCAGGACGCGCCCGGCGTGCCCGCGCCGCTGCCGCGGTTTCTGCTGGTTCACGAGTATCGCGTGATTGAAGGGCTTTCGGAGACGTTCGACGCCATGGAAGCGGGCGGGTTCGATCCGTCGCGCGAAGTCATTCTCGAATCTGAGCCGGATCCGGCCCCGTCGCCGGGAGAGAGCGGCAGCATGAATGTGCTATCCACCTCGACGGACAGCGCCGTACTCGAGGTTGACACGCCAACACCGGCGATCCTGATCAACACGGACTCGTACGCGCCGGGATGGCGGGCGCGGCCGCTGAGGCCGGGGCCGCAACCCGCGTATAACGTCCTGCGGGCGAACGGCGTCATCCGCGCCGTGCCGCTCGCCGCCGGCAAACACACGATCCTGCTCGAATATGTGCCGAGGTCTTACCTGATTGGCCGCTGGGTGTCTTTGGTAAGCGTCGCATTGTTCGCCGGAGTGACTGTGGCATCAGTTGGCCGACTTCAGCAGAAGGCGCGACTTCGGCGAAGTCGGCCTACTGTGGTCTCGTAGGCGTGACTCAGACGAGAAACGCGTAGCGGGCGAGGAACGCCAGAGCGATCACGTAGAGAACCGGGTGTACCTCGCGTCCTTTGCCGGCGATGGGTTTTATGGCGGCGTACGAGATGATTCCGGCGCTGATGCCTTCAGTGATTCCGTAGCCGAATACCATCATGGCGATGGTGAAAAACGCGGGTAGGCTTTCGGTGATGTCTTCCCAGTTGATCTTGCGGAGGGGGGCCATCATGAGGAATCCGACGAAAATGAGCGCGGGGGCGACGACGGGGTACATGGCCACGTGCAGCGCGTCGGGCGGCAGATTGTAAAACGCCAGGCCGACATCCTGGCCGGCGATGTGGATGACGGGTGCGAGGAAAATGGCGCCGAGGAAGCAGACGCCGGTGACGATAGCGGCAAGGCCGGTGCGTGCGCCGGCGGCGACGCCGGTGGCGCTTTCGATGTAGCTGGTGACGGTGGACGTGCCGCATAAGGCGCCGATGCACGTGCCGACGGCATCGGCGAAGAAGGCGTGGCCGGCCCGTGGCAGTGTGCCGTCGGGTTTGAGGAACCCGGCCTGGTTGGAGACGCCGACGAGCGTGCCGACGGTGTCGAACATGTCGAGGAACAGGAAGAGCATGATAGCGACGAGCGCGTCGGGCCAACGGTTGATCAGTTCAATGAAATTGAGTTGAAAAAAGGTGCTGAAGTTCAAGTGGGGTGATTCGGTGCTGGTTGGAATGATGCCCGTGAGAATTCCGGCGCCAGCCGTGGCGAGAATGCCGATGAGGATGCCGCCGGGGACACGCCAGACGTGGAGCGCTGCGATCAGGAAGAGGCCGAGAACCGTGAGCAGCGCGACACCCGAATGAAGACTGCCGATCCGCAGCATGGTGGGTGCGTACGACACGACGACGCCGCCCCATTGCAGGCCGACCAGCCCGATAAACAGCCCGATCGCCGGGCCAATGCTGTTGATCAGGCATGGCGGGAGGATGGTAATGATTTTTTCCCGTGTGCGGAACACCGACAAGGCCACGAAGATAAGCCCCGAGATCAGCACAATAGCCAGGGCCGCCTGCCAAGAGAATGCCATGCCGAGCGGCGGGGCCGCAACGATCGCGAACGCAAACAGGAAGTTCTCCCCCATTCCGGGCGCGAGCGCGATCGGGTATCGCGCCAGCATGCCCATCAGGAAACACGCCAGCGCAGACGAGATGCACGTGGCCAGCAGCACCGAACCGAAACTCATGCCGGTGGTTGCCAGCACGGTTGGCTGGACGAACACGATGTAGCTCATCGTGGCAAACGTGGTGATGCCGCCGACAATCTCGCGGCGGAACGTGACGCCGTTCTCGCCGATTCCGAAATAACGCCTCAGCGGTTCCATGGCAAGCCCTTTCTTTCGAATAGGACCTATAAAGGGACGGCGCGGATTTCCGCGAGCACTTCGGCCGTTCTTCGCGCGAGGCCCTGGCAGTGTTCGAGGATGGCGGCGCCGCGGCCCCTGCGCAGTTCCAGCCGCAGGTGGGTGAGTTCGCGCGCGAGCGGGATGACCTTGAACCCGAGCTGCCGCGCCTGGTCGGATTTGCCCTGGCCGAGCAGCCTGCAGAGGGTGCCGTCGCAGGCGCAGATGGCCGCGCTGACCTCGATAAGCTTGCTGCGGCTCATGGACGGCTCCGAGGTTTGATACAGCACGTTGAGCACCGACTCGCGCGCCTGCCTCATGATGTGCAGGGCGTCCATATCGGGGGAGCCGGCGGCGCTTTCAATCATGGTCTCGACGGCGTCGACGTTGAGCCCGTAGGCGCTCGCCAGCGGCAGGTCGAACGACAGTTGGCGCTGGTCGTTCTGCATGATCCGCTCGCTGACCACGTCGCGCCAGCGCTCGCACACATGGGGCGGCGCGGACAGGATGATGTGAAGCTGGCCAGGGAACATTTCCATGTGCCTGCGCGGCGGCATGGGCGCCCAACGGCGCGTGTGGACGAAATCCGACAGATCGAACAGCGCCATCCCGTCGACGGCGGGGGCCGAAATGTCGAGGTGGACCGTGGTCATCTCGCGGATGTCGTTGCTCACGATGCAGTGCAACTGGAAATCGGGCCCGCGCAGCCTGTACACGCTCGACGGCGGGATGCCCCCGGGCAACTGGGCGTTTACGTGTGCGGTGCTTTTCGAGGCGAACCACGACTCGGGCGCGGGCTCCGACGCCGCCTCGAGGAACAGCGGGGCGAGCGCGTTGTACTGTTCGAGCCGCTGGCTGAGTTCGGCCCACAGGTCGCTGAACGTGAGGAACGGGCCGGTCAGCGACCGCTGGCAACTTCCGCGGATCCAGATGGGGTCGTTGTGGTAGGCGAACGTGAACCATCCGCGCGCGCCATTGGCGCAAGCGAGGTTCAGCATCAGCCGCATTTCGGGGCAGGAGTGCCATTCGGGCGTGTCGGTGGCGTAGATGAAACCCGGCGCGACGAACCAGAACTGCTGGCCGGCGCTCAGCGGCCGGTGTGTGCGCACCATCTCGGCCACCTGCCACGGCGCGTGCGACCGGTACTGGGCGATCCCCGAGGCGGGAAAAAACCGGGCAAACAGGGGAAAGGCGTTCGGCTCGCGCAGGATGACGGCGAGCGGGTGGTTGGGATCGGCCTGTTCCATGTAGGGCCGGGCCTGCAACAGGTTTTGAAACCCGTGCTCGGGCGGCTCGTCGTGCAGGCTCCAGGCGAGGATCGAGGGGGAGTCGGCGTAGGGTTTGATGTGGGTGTCGACAAACTCTTGGAAATAGGCCTGTGGCGTGCCCAGCGGCAGGTTGTAGATGGCGAAGAGCTTGATTTGGAATTTTTCGGCCAGCTTGAGGAGGTTGTTCCACTCGTCCGACGTAAGCCGGTCAATTCGTTCGAGGGCGACAGTGTTGTGGTTGTGCCGGACGATATCTTCGAACACGAGCTCCCAATATTCGTTCAGGCTGATGCCGAGCATCGCGGCGAGGCGTTTGGACGACCCCGCGTCCATGTAGGTCCCGGCGGGCATGAATTCGTCGAGGATTTTATATTTCCGCGGCTCGCCCTGCTCCCGCAGTGTCGCCTCGAGCCGCTCGCACATCTGGGATTCCACCGGGCTCATCGCGCGGAACCGGACCGACTGGACCTCGAACGCCTCGACCGTCCGCGATATCGAGTAGAGCCGCAGGATGACTGCGTTTATCTGCGCGGGAAAACCATAGCACTGGACGAGCCGGGCGATCGTGCGCCACTCCTGCACCGGCGCCAGCCCGTCAAACGATTGGCCGCCGGGGTACGTCCAAAGCCAGGCGGGCCGCGCATTGGATGAGGCGCACCGGTACGTCAGTTCCACAATCGGGTACCGGGTGGCGTCGATGGGAAACCGGGGGTCCTGCGTGTTGAGCGAACTCAGCGGCACCCAAAAGCTGGGGTCGTCCGCGGCGAGGTTGTCGATCTGCCTGATGTCGTTGAACCGGCCTTCGATCCGCACGCCGTGCTCGGTGCTCTTCGCGTTGACGGGGATGTGCTGCCACTCGAGGTCGCCCGGCAAATCCTGGAACCCCCACCGCGCGATGTCGTCGGCGGTAAACTCGACCGATTCGAGCGCCTGGAACTCCGCCGGGTCCGGCGCGCCCAAAACCGTTTTCAGATAGCCCGAATATTCGTATACCATATCAGCCGCGCTCGCTATGCCGCCGTTTCAGCGATTATACATCCACCCAAACACCAGGTCTAACTCCATGATTCTAGGAAAAGGCCTCTTCGATGGTTTTGGCGCATTTGCTGCATCCGCTCAAATGTGCACCGCCTTAATCCCGGCCAGTTGGCAATACGCCCGGAAGCCGCGCTCGAGATTGCCCAAAATAAAAAGCTGGTGGAAACCTTTGGCTAGATCCATATCCTCGACACCGTCGACCGTGATCTCGACGGCGGTACGGCAACAACCGCTGGGCGGTTGCATAATGTTCGACACCACCCGGCCGGAACCCAGCACGATCTTGTCCGGCTTGATGAACTTCATTACGGTGACCTCGCGGCCAACCGGCCACAGCACTTCCATGCAGGCGCCGGTCCGCGTATGGTAAGAGCGGAGCTTATATGGCGCCCGATAGGAACTGGCAAACCCCTCAAGTTTCGTGGGGCTGGTGCAATGGGCGCCGATCAGGGTGTTCGACACCGTATTCGGCGACGGATCCTGGATGAACCCGGATCGATCGAATAGCGACTGCGTCAATAGCATGGACAAGGCCGCATCCACATCCGCTTCGCAGCCCGCTACGATGCCTTCATCGAGCAACCGCGAAAATGCGATGCACACGGGGTTGGGCCGTCCAAGACAGGCATAAGAGAGTCCCTGGCAATTCTCGGCTTCGAGGATGCGCCGGCACACAATGTAGTTCCTTGCGGCGTCAATGATGTCCGCTTTCGTCGGTTCAACGATCTCTTGTGCCTCGGCCGCATAGCGATCGGCCATCGCCTTCACCTCGTCGGTGGCATCGACCGTGGCGAGTTCCTCGTCAAACCGGGCCGCCGGGATCATGTGCAGCGTCGTCCCAAACGCGTCCGCCACGACATCCTTCGACTCGTCTTTCGTTATAACGGCCAGCCGTGTGTTCTTCATGCGCCACACGGTGTTCAGCATCCTGAGCGCGAACTCGAGCCAATTCACATCAGGCGTCGCGCCGACAAACGTGTTCGGCACTTGCCGGGTCGGCTGCATATTCCCCGTAAATGCCGTCAGATGACTGTACACAACCGTCGGTACCGGCCCGCGATTCTCCACAAGGTGGAGCACTTCGGGCCAGTGGGTCAACTCCATCGCGCACACCAGCAACCCGTCCGGGGGAGTCCCCTTAATGGCTTCGAGATAGGCGTTGATCCCGTCCTTATTTTCGAGGGGTGCGGATTTCACATCGAGCTGAACCCCCAGTTTTTCCGCGGCATCCGTGATCGTTTTCGTGAACAGCGCCTGCATTGCGGCTACATCCGTCTGGCCGCCCGGCCAACTGATCGCCGGCGTCTTCAGCGGTCTCACGAAGACCACGTGCACAACCGCTTTACCGGCAGGCGCAGGGGCGGTCGCCCCAAACAGCGACGACGCGAAATCCAGTGGGGCCAGCCCCGTCGCAAATGCCGCGCCACTCGCTGCGGCAAGAAAATTACGCCGGTTCATGGCCGGTCCACACCCGCCACAACGATCGCAGTGAGATTTAATTCTCGACATTTCCGACCCCTCCTTTCGACGCCCTATATCCGGCCAGCCCATTGAGACGTTATGTCCATTGCACAAATTCGATAATGTTGCCGTCAGGATCGGCGGCGTATAGCCACCGGACTTTGCCGGGGATCTCGAGCGGCCCGTGAACGACCGGCACGTTGTGCCGTTGAAGCATTGCTGCCACCTCGTCCAGATCGTCCGTCCTTAGGGCGAGGTGAGGGCACCATGGCGGCCCCGGCTCGCCCCTCCCCTGCCGTTCCGGAACGTCCCCGTCGAGCCGCTCGAGCAGTTCCAGGTTGCCGCCGTCGAGCGCGAAGAATGCAAACGCCTCGCCGTGCTCGCGGTCGACTTCTTTGAACATCAATTCCATGCCGAACACACCGGCGTAAAATTCGATGGCCGCCTCGAGATCAGCCACCTCGAACGCGATATGGTCGTTGGCCCAGCGCATGGTCATGTGGCCAGCACGTGCGCGACGCGCAGCAGCGTCGGGTCGAACCGCGTGCGGCTTTCCCAGGCTTCGGACAGCGGGCGCAACTCGACCTCGTTGCCGATCACGCCCGTCATCATGCCCGTTTGGCCATCGAGCAGGGCCTCGACCGCACGCACGCCCAGCCGGCCCGCGAGGATCCGGTCAAACGCGGTGGGCGTGCCGCCGCGCTGCAGGTGGCCGATCACGGCGACCCGGTAGTCTTTGAACTCGGAGACCTCGGCGAACTTCTTGGCAACGTCGATGGCTCTGCCGGCATCATCGCCCTCGGCTACCACCACGATACTGCTGGTCTTACCGCGGGCGCGGCCGTCGCGGATGTTTTGAACCACCTCGTTGATGTCGGTAGGCGTTTCAGGCACGAGAATTTCTTCGGCGCCGCCCGCGATTCCGGCCATCATGGCGAGGTACCCACTGTGGCGGCCCATGACTTCGACAAAGAATATCCGGCCGTGTGACGCGGCGGTGTCTCTGATTCGGTCGATGGCTTCGACGGCCGTGTTCAGCGCGGTGTCGTAGCCGATGGTGAAATCGGTGCCGCCGATATCGTTGTCGATGGTTCCGGGCATGCCGATGCACCTGATCCCGTGCTCGGCGTGGAGTTTTTCCGCGCCCTGGTACGACCCGTCGCCGCCGATCACAACCAACCCTTCGATACCGTGGCTTTTGAGTTGTGCCGCGGCCTTGGCCCGGCCTTCGGGCTCGAAGAATTCCCGGCACCGGGCCGTCCTGAGGATCGTGCCGCCCCGGCTGATGATGCCACTGACCGACCGGAGCTCGAGCGGCGTTATGCTCCCTTCGATCAGGCCCTGGTAGCCCCGCTCGATGCCGAACACTTTTGCCCCGGCGGCGATGGCGGTGCGCACGACGGCCCGGATGGCGGCGTTCATCCCGGGCGAGTCGCCGCCGCTGGTGAGGACTCCAATGCAGTTCATGGGTTGTCTCCTCGCGCTATTTCTTGCTGGTTTTCTTCTTTGACGTGGTCTTCTTGGGCGGCTCGACCGGCTTGGGTTGCTCTTTTTTGGCCTCGGGCACGGGTTTCACCTTCTCGGGCGCGGACAGCGGCTCGGCCCTGGCGGAGATTTCGAGCGCCTGCGCGCGCCATTCGGCCAACGCGCCGACCGCGCTCGCTTCGATGGTCCTACCCTGGCTGGCGAGGGATTCCGCCTCGGCCATCAGGCGCGACACCTCGTCGAGCAGCCAGTCCGGCCGTTCGTGGCCATCATCCGGCCCCGCGGACCCTGTCAGGTACCGGCTTTGATACTGGCCGCAGGAGGCCAGCGTGCTTTGCAGCGGTTCGACGAACGGCTCGCCCCGCTCATGCTCGGCCACGCACAGCGCCCGCGCCAGCCGCGCCAGCCGCGCCAGCGCCGGCACCGCAACGCTTCTCGGGATCGGCCCCGCGTGCCACTGCGTCTCCAGGTACGGGAAAACCTGGAGCAGGTTCAAAAAATCGGCCCGTTTACTGCTCTCGACCGTGCTAGCTTTTCGGACAACTTCCACCGCCTCTTTCACGACATGTTTGCCAATCTCTTCCGAGTTACAGAATGCTTCCGCTTCTTTGCGCGCCTCGCTCAGGGCCGTCGCCTGTAAGACCGGCCCGCCTTTTCCCGCCAGGAACATCGGCTCGGCCCCGGCCCGCAACACGATGGCGCCGTTCACCGGCGCGGGACACGTAAGGGGATTGTTGCGCGCGTCGTGAAGATCGAGGGCAGTGGCGTTTTCCGAGGGTATGGCGACCTCGGCCTCGCCGGCAACCTCGGCCTTGCCGGCGACCTCGGCCTTGCCGGCGGTGAGGGACGCCTCGCCGGCGGCGCACCACGCGGCGACGATCCACCGGTCCCGCGCGCGGAACACCTGAACCGTCGCCCCGCCCTCAACGTTAAGCGGCCCGACGTAAGAAGCGCCAGCCAGGAGATGGGCCATGGCGTCAAGATAGGCGAACGCCGGTCCAAGCGCGCTGTCGCCGGCGACGAGCCCCGCGTCGAACACCAGCAGCGACGCGCCCGATGCAATCAAATCCAGCCCCTGCCGGGCCAGAAAAGCGCCCGCGCCCGGCTGATCCTGCGCCGGGGCCGGAATGCAGGCCTGGATCTCGATTCGCTCGTAGCCGGCGCGTTCGGCCGCGCCACGCGCTTCGCGCAATACGTTGCCGGCAGGCGCGGGATCGACCGCGACCGCGTCGATACTTTTCCCCAGCCCCGCGTCGAGCATCGCCGTCAGCGTTGCAGCGTCGGGCACGACCGCGGCTATCGGGCTGCGCGTGCCGCCTGCACGGAGCGCTTTGGCCATCGGGGAAAACGCGTCCGTTGACCCGCCCGAGTCGAGTTGCCAGCCGTACACCCGGTCGTGCCACTGTCGCGCAACCGCTTCGCACAGGGCCGGGTCGGCCTGCCGCAGGCGCACCATCACCTGGAACGGGACGGCCAGCGCGGCTTCCACTTTGGGATAATCGGCCTCGCCAGTTACATCGATTCGAACAACCTTGACGCCCGCGGTGAGGAGCGCGAGCCGCTGCGAAGCCGTCAGCATGTCGACGGCGGCACACACGGGCGCGGCCGGCGCGGGGCCGGGGCCGGGCCGGTCAATCCGGCAGAACGCGCCGGCGCGTTCGGGCAGGCCCTCGGGATACTTGAACCGGGTAGTGAGGAAATAGCGGCCGCGGATGTCGGGCACGCTGTCGATGGTGCACCAGTGGGGGCTGTTGGCCTGCAGGCGGATGTCGCCGAGCTCGACCACTATCGTGTCGCCGGGAAACTCGGGGCGAATCTCCGCTTCGACGGACACCGTGCAGTCCCTGTCCGCGCGAAACTCGAGGATGAGCGGGTCGCCGATGTAGATATGCGGGGCGGGCTGGTCGGGCGCGATCGCGACGTAGACTTCCGGCGCGGCAGCGAACGCGCCTATAAGGACAACCGCCAGCGGCATCATAGTCCGGTAAGGAACGGGTTGTGGCGGCGCTCCTCGCCAACCGTTGTGGCGGGGCCGTGGCCGGGATACACGACGGTGCGATCGGGCAGGGTCAGCACTTTGGACTGAATCGACCGCATGAGTTGGTGATAATCGCCACCGGGCAGGTCGGTGCGGCCTATCGAGCCCGCGAACACCACGTCGCCATCAAAAACAAACCCGTCGCCCGAGAGCATGATGTGCCCGGGGCTGTGGCCGGGCGCATGGACCACTTTCAGCTCGACCGAGCCGACGGTGACGGTGTCGCCTTCCTTGAGATACTGGTCGGGCATGGGCGACGGCGTGACGCTGATGCCGAACATCTGCGCCTGCACTTCCATCGCCCGCAGGAGCGGGAGCTCTTCTTCGTGAATGGCGAGCGGGGCGTGGGTGTCGCGGATGAGTGCGGCGTTGCCCCCGCAATGGTCGCAGTGGCAATGGGTATTGACGATCATCCGCACGCTGACGTCGGTAAGGGAGCGGGAAAGATCCCGCGAAACGTCCCCCGGGTCGATCACAATCGCTTCGCCGCCGGATTTCACCACGTAGCAGTTCACAAAAAACGGCGTCACCGTGAAATCGAGAATTTCCATGAACCGGTCTCCTGAAGACTTCATGCTAGCCGGGGCAGCCAGGCCCAGTCAAATCCGGTTATGGAGTCCGACTGCTCTTAGCGTGCTTGCTGCCGCTTTTAGGAGGGCTCAACTGTCCGCAACGACAACTAGAGTCTGGTTCAACTCCGGGGCCGTTGCAGGCCATACGGCGTCGGCGGCTTTGATGTAGTACTCGATGTCTTCATTCACGGACAGCATGGTCGCGTACATGGCGCGGGCGACGTGAGCAAGCGGGACTTCGGTGAACTCGCCTTGGCCCAGCGGCCGCCAGTATAGCGACACGGACCCGGGCGGCATCTCGGCCAGGACGGTGGCGACGATGTTGAGCGGCTCACCCTGCTCGAGCGAGGTGCGGACGACCGGCACGATGATGCGGGCCGGGCCGGCGTAATCGGCCGGGAGTTGCGCTTCGGGCGGGAGCGGCCCGCCGAGCAGCGCCTCAAGCTCTACGCCCGGCTTTTCGATCACATGCGGTAGCGTGTGCTGTTCGAGGTTGGTGATCGAGCCCATCTCGCCGGTGGTGCTGACGGTTTTGAGCAACTCGGCGTACATTTCGCGCACCGCGCCAACCAGTTCGACCCGGGCGGGCACCGCCTCGTCGCGCGCGAGCCGGGCCTGCTCGGCGGCGGGAGCCTGTTTGGCCTTGCCGAGGGCCTTGTTGAACGCGCCCCACGCGCATTTCATCCGCGCCGACGCACGCATGAACCGGAAGTTGGCCAGCCAGTAATCGAACCGATCGAGGTGGCCGGGGCTCTTGACCTTCTTGCGCAAGCCCGCAAACTCGTCGACGTACGCATAGTCTTTCTCGACGCGTGACCACGGCGCGTTGTCGGGCCGGTACCCGCCGGGGCCGTCGGTCCAGTCGGACGGGCGCGGCAGGTGGCAGTCGATCCGGGCGAAAATCTTGGCGGTCTTGCCGGCGACGTTCGGCCCGAATTCGGCCCGCGCCCAGTCCGCATAAAAGTCGGCCGCCGGGATAAACAGGTCAATTGGCTCGAGGTCTTTTTCGTAATCGGCCAAGGCCGGGCCGCCGCAGTTGATCCGCCGTTTGGCGTTGGCGCCTTCAACCGAGACCGCCGCGATGCACGGCACGTCGACCCTCCTGACAAACTCGATGTCCATCCGGCCGTCTTTGACGGCGACTCCGCCGAACTCGAAATCAAGCGCGCGGCCGCTGCCGACGTGCTCGAAGATGTCCAGCCGCGTTAGAACCGTCTCGCCTTCGAGCTTGACGTCGAACACGCGCTTGCCGATCTCGGCGTGCTCCGGCTCGCAGAACTGGAGCGTGACGCGGTATCGGCCGTTGGGAACGAGGATATGGTAGGCGTTCACGTCTTTGCGGGCGGTGCGGTAGAGGGCGTCGTTGTCGGTATCCGTGAACTCTTTTGCCTTCGCGGTGGCCGACCCGCCGCCCTCGACGCCCTCGCGCGACGGCCGCGGGTCGTCGAACTCCTGCGACCACGCCGCCTGCGCGAGCGCGGAAACGTTCGGCGAGAGAATCCGGGTGCGCCAGTGGATGCCCATCAGGCCCGTGCAGCCGTACGTCAGCGCGTCGCACGCGTCGCGCCGCATTCGGCCCGCCCAAAGCTGCGGCGAGTGGAGCGCGGGGTCGTCTTCGAGCCACGGAATGGCCCACTTGCCCCGCCCCTGGACGTTGGCGAACCCCGGGTCGACGGGCTCGTGGCCGACCTGCCGGTTGATGCAGCTTACGGGCATGTCCTTGGGCAGGACCTTGTCGAACAGGGCGCGATCGTACTGCGGGCCAAGCACCCAGCCGCACGTCGCCAGTTGGAACGGCGCGCCCACGGCCGACGCGCCTGCCCGCGCCAGGTTAATGTCGTCGATGGTGGCCTGCACCGTGGCTTCGCTCGTGCCTTGCCACGTCCAGCCCTCGGGCGTCCAGAACCAGTAGTAATCGATGGGATACGCGCGCATGATGCGGGTGAACATGCCCTCGTACAGCCGCTGCACGTCGTCCGGCGCAACAACCAAGTCCCCGGTATCCGCCATGAAGTCTTTCAACGCGGGCCCACCACAATTCACTCTGATAGTCTTGTCAGCGCCCACGATTTCGATGCCGGCGATGAACGGGTTCTCGACGACCGGCTCGAACGTGATGGCGATACGGCCATCGACAGGTTTTATGTTGTCAAACGCGTAATCGAGCGCAACGTTTTTTCCGACTTTTGCGAAAACGTCCAGCTTTTCAATGACTCTCCGGCCCTGCACGCTGACATTGAACACACGCGCGCCGGGAATATCGTAGTGGGTTTCGCAAAACATGAGCCGCACCGTATACGAGCCGTCGGGAACGGGGAAGGTGTATCCGTTGAGGCTCCAGCGGCACGTCTGGTACACGGCGTCGTCCTCGGTGCCCTCGATGGGCGCGCCGTACGCGGCGACGTTGCCGCCCTGCACCTCGAACGCCGGATTGACGTGCCCCACCCGCGCCTGAACCCGGCGCGGCGCCACCAGCGGCGTCTCCGTCCCGACGCACGTCTTGATCCCGAGCGCACGCGCGTGGTCGAACGCGTCGCGGAACATTACGCCCGTCCGGTCGAACAGTGCGTTGCAGTCGGGATCGGCTTCGGGCCGTGGCTCGAACCCGCGAATGGCGTCGCTGCCGTAGCCGTCCCTGTCGTACAGGGCGGCCGCGCCCATCTTGTAGTCGCTGGTTTTCTTCGCGCCGAACCCCCAGCCGGCCGTCATCGCCGTATTGTAATAAAGGGACGGGTACGAGGCGTTGACGGAGCCGTCCTCGTTGCAGTGTTCGGGCATGCCGATCCAGACGGTCGGTTCCGCGGCGGGCCGGTCTTCGGGATACGTGTGGAGGCCGAAAAAGTTCATGCGCATTTTTGGAAGTTGCGACAGGATGGCCTTGTACTGGTCGGTGTTCCACCAGTCCGGGCCTTCGGGGAAATCGTGGAACGGCTGGATGCCGCGCAACTCGAACAGCGGCTTGGCCTGCTCGTTCACGGCGGGGATTTCGAACTTGACGCGCTTGTCGGGAATGACGTCGCCGTGCATATAGAAGCGGACGCCGAGGTGCTCGGCGAACCGATAGGCGGCATAGAGGGTGGCGGTGTCGCTGCCTCCGGCAAGCCGAAGAATGCGCCGCTTGCCTTCCTGCCGCGTGACGAGGGTGTATTCCTGCGGCGCGAGGCCTTTGGCTACGGTAGCAGCGACGATCACGTCGCCGGAAGCGGGGGTGGCGTCGACTATGGGAAGAAGGATGCCCGTGCAGACGTAGACGTAGCGGCGGATCTCGGCGGCGGCGAGGCGCTCGGAGTGCGAGGCATCCGGCGGCGAGACAATGGCGGCGGCAGGCTGTTTATCCGCGTGAGAAACGGCTGCACAGAGAATGATTGCGAGAACTACCAGGCCGACTGACGGTTTGAGAAAAACCATTGCATGTTCTCCCCGCGCATGCGCGCACTTTTTCTTGCGGGGTAGTCTAACATCGGGGAAGACCTTGGGCAATGGACGGCCGGGCGCTTATTTCGCGGGGCAGACAACGCGGAAACCGACGTTGAACACCGGCTGGTACGTAGAGTAAGCGAGCCGGTAGTCGGCGGTGGCGCGATATGGGCGGTCGTACCAGGAGCCGCCGCGGACAATGCGGCGGGTGTCGTCACCGAACGAGGAACTCGTCCATTCCCAGACGTTGCCGTGCATATCGTACAGCCCCCAGCGATTGGGGGCGTAGCGGCCGGCCTCGGCTGTCAGGAAGATGCCGTCGTCAAAGCGATCGTCCCGGGGCACCCAGTCGTCGTAGATGTTGGGTTTTTCGAGCAGGTTGACTTGGATGTACGTATTACGGGCGAATTCGGCGAGCCGTTTGTCGCCGAGGTTTGCGTAGAGGCTGTAATCAGCGCCGGCCTCGCCAAACCAGAACGGGGTGTGTGCGCCGGCACGGCATGCGCGTTCCCACTGGTCTTCCGTGGGCAGTGCAAACGGTTCGCCCGTGCGTTCGGCGAGCCACGCGCAGAATGCCGCCGCGCGCGACCACGGCACGCGTACGACGGGCTGTTGCGGCCCGTTGACGGGATAGCCGCGGATGCCAAACTGGTACGCGTGCATCGACTCCACCCCGCTGTCGTGGGACGGGTCGAACCGGGCATACTGCTCGTTGGTGACTTCAAACCGCCCCATCCAGAACGGCGGGCCCTTTGATCCGGCGGGAATCAGCGCCAGATCCATCATGACGCTGCCGAGGTCGATGCTGCGGAAAACCGGCTCGGCCTGCTCGGCCCTGCGGCGAGCGGCGCGCGTTTCCCGGTTTCGCGTGGCAACAGGGATCTTTTTTGCCGCGCGCTTCTGTGGGAGAAGTTTTATCTCCGTGGCGACAATGGCTTCCTGATCGACGTCGAGGTTGGCGTACTTTTTCATGAGTTCGCGGCGGCGTTCGGCGGTTTTGGCCACGCTCTCGCCGCCGATTTCGGACCAGGTGCCATGGAAGGGCGCGTTCAGGTCGATCCACGTATTGATCCTGTCCCAGCTTTCCGGATCGAGATTGACGCCGTGATGGCCCGTTTCGAGGATCTGCACCAGTTCGGTGGTCGATGCGTGAAATTCCATGGGCGTCAGCAGGTGGTAATCGCTCTCGATGCCGGGCCGGCGCACATACCTGTGCAGCGCGGCATAAGCCACGGAGAATTTGCCGCCATCGGCGCCCGCGCTGCCGGGAAACGCGCTCGCCCACCCCTTGAGGGGGCTCCCGCGAAGGTCTGGGCGGCCCTGTTTGCGGCCATCGTGGCAACTCACGCAATACTGGTCGATCACGGGCTGGACCTCCCTCGCGAAGTTGAATCCGCGCGCCGCGCCGCGCCACGGCGCGATATCGACGGGGGACCGCCGCGCGGCGATGGTGGCTTTCGTAGGCGGGCTGGAATTCTGCTTTTCGTGGCAGCCGGCGCACGACAGCACCTCGCCGGGCATCGCCGTGAACCAACTCCGCATCAGTTGCAGCGCGCGGCCTTTTTCGTCGAGCGGCTGCACGGCCAGCGGCGTGTTGGCGGGAACCCGAAAGAAGGCCGACCCGTCCGGTTCGACCGGGACCGTCCCCAGGATGCGTTTGACGTCCCACGGGCCGTCCATACCGACCATCCCGAGCAGGCCGCCGATTTTCCTGTATGAATATGCGTAGGCGAAAACCCGCAGGGCCTTGACCGCGCCGCGCGGGATGCCCTGCAGGCCGGGGCCTGCGTAGACGTCGGCGAGGTAGACGGCGGCGTCAGGGTTGCCCGGCTTGACCTTGTCGGGGATGACGGGCGGGCGTGGCGACGGCTTGACGGGGATAGGTTCGAACAGCGCCCAGCCCGGCTCCTCGCGGATCAGCGTCAGGTTGTCGAACACGTCCGCCAGATAGATGCCCCACAAGGCGTCGGGGCGCGGCTGGCACGCCACGAGCAGGTACTTTTCGCTGAGCGGGTACGGATGGAGGAACTTGGGCCAGGACTGGTCGGCCAGATTGTCGATCACGATCGGCTCGACCGGCTTGCCGCAGCCGGGAATGCGCTGGACGGCGCCGTCGGCTTCGTGGCGGCCACGGGCCGGGTCGAGCATGACCAGTTCGCCCATGCGCCGGACGCCGTGATGGCCCGTGACGATGGCGGCGACCTTCGTGGGATGGCCGGGCACGGCGCGCGCGTACATCACCGCGGTGGGCCAGTACGAGTTGCTGCCGTAGAACTCCATCTGGCCCGTCCCGTCCGGATTCATATGAAACAGGAGGCGCGTGTTCGAGTGCGGAAGGTCGCTGTACTCCCAGCGCGTGTAGAGGACGCGCCCGTTGTTGAGCATGGTCGGGCACCAGTTGTGATCCTGGTCGAAACACAGCATGCGAATGCCCGTTCCATCGGCGTTCATGATGCACAGGTTCGCGACGCTGTCGCTGCCGGACACGCACGGGATGCCCAGGTAGCAGGCGGTCGACGCGTAAACAATACGCCCGTCGGGCAGGTAGCAGGCATCGTAGTTGTCGACGTCCGGCTCTTCGCCGGGCGTGACTTGCCGCAGATTGCCGCCGTCAATGCCGATTTCCCAGATCTGCGAGCGGCCATGCGAGCCCGGCATCGAGAACAGCAACCGCGCGGCGTCGAACTCCAGGTCCACGTCGCCCACGAAAAGCGACTCGGGCGGCTTAAAAAGCGTAACGAGCGGGTCTTCGGGGTGTGCGCGGCTGACCGTGGCGATCTCGTTATGGTACTGCGCCAGCGGGAGCGAGCAGTTGCCCTGCCAGTTGGCCGGCAGGCCCAGTGACGGGTCGTTTGCGTCGCGCTTTACGACCAGGATGCGGTCGAAATCGGCCAGCAGCGGGTTGGCCAGCAGCGCTTCGCGTTGAAGGGCCGCCAACGCCTCGGGATTGGATTGGGCAGCGTCAAGCCGTTCGAGATATAAAGCGCCCGAATAGCGTTCCGGGAAGGATTCCGTCAGGTCCGTTATTGCACGGTGCAGCGCTTGCGCGTCAGCGGGCCAGGGAACTTTCTCGGCCGATGCCAACACCATCGTCGCGAAACACAATAGAACAACCGCCGCCATTCCTGTCCGCATGGGCCTGCACTCCCGCTTACTTCGGCAACACTATAGCAAAAAACGCAAGCCGTGCCTCCCTAAATTGAGCCGTGCTTTAACGCGCTCCAGCGCGATTTACCGCAGGGCCCAATTCCGATTTGGCCCACTTCTTCGCTGTTTTTCCTCTTCAGGATTGCGTATTATGGCCCCAACTCGGAGAAAATCACTATGCCGGCTGCTTTCGCGTTGTTGATTGCGCTTTCGTTTAACCCGCCCGAAGACGTTGCAGGGCCGATTCAGGCCCGAATCGAAGCCCCCGCAACAGCAACCGCGCTGAACGAACCTATGCCCGCGCGCGTCGTGCTGAAAAACTCGGGCGAGACTCCGCTGGCAGGCACCGTGCGTGTGCGCGTCATCGATCCCTGGAGCATCGAGCCGGCATCGGCGCAGTGGGCCGCGTCTGCGGGTGCGGAGACAGCGGTCGAGTTCAAGGTAACGCCGGGCGTGGGCACGTACAACGCGCTGTACCCGATTCACGCTTACGTCGACTTCGAGTCGGGCGGCGCGCGCCTCACGGCCCATCCCGTCGCCATAATCGAGTGTCTGGCGGGCGGCACGGTTCAGTTTCAACCGGGGGCCGATTGGCGCCCGCTCGATGTTGCCGCCGGGCGCTCATTGTCGCTGGCGCGGATGCCCATCCGCCGCACCGTGATCCAAGTGAACGGTGAGCCGCCCGTCGTGCTGCCCGCGGGCTGGCAAGGCAGCGAAGAACGGACACGCGCCGCGGTGTCACCGGGCGTGATGGTGCAGCGGCCCGACTCGCGCGACGCGATCGGCATCCACCCGCCATGGTACAACGGCCTCGCCGGAACGGCGCTGGTCGAATTCCCGCTGCGGCTGCCCGCGGGCGAGCCGGCCCGATTCACCGCCGCAACCGCCATCCGCGACAGTACCGAGGCCGAAGGCCTCAGCGACGGCGTGACGTTCCGCGTGCGTGTGACGCCGTTTGACGCGCCGGACGGCCAGTTGGGCGAGGTGCTGTTCGAGCGCCACTCAGCCGCGAAGCAATGGGAAGAACTCGGTGTCGATCTGTCGCGGTTCGCGGGCCAGGCAATACGGCTTCAACTCGAATCGCACCCGGGGCCGCAGAACAACACCGCCTGCGACGCGTCGTATTGGGGCAATCCAACCGTGACCGCGGGCGCCATTAAAGAACCCGCCGCCCCCACTCCCCTGCCGTCCATCGAGCTTGGCGCTATCCAGAATGATGGCCGGCGGTACGTGGTCCGGGTGACACCGGGCCCGCGTGGGTTGCTTGACGCGCAGATCGCGTTTTGGAACGGCGACGCCGTGGTCGCGTTCGACGGGTTCGAAGCACGCGTGCTGGACGACTCGATCGCGGAATCGTCGGCGCTCAACGCGCTGACGCGGGCCGCCGCCGAACCATCGGACAACGGCCTAACGTACCGCCACACGTTCTCGTCGTACCGCGGCACGTTCGACGTGGTCGTGCACTTGTACGTTGACGACGGGCGGGCGTTGCGGGCGGTCTTCAAGCTCGAAAACACGCCCGCGCCGATCCCATGGTCGGCGGTGTACCTCGAAGACGTGTCAGTGGGACCGTGGACCGCGCCCGCGGAGCGCGTTTACGCGGGGCTGGGGAACGTTCTCGTCGAGCCGGAGCCGTTTGACCTGGGTTTTGACGGGCACCAGTTGGCAACCTCGTTCGTTGGTTTTGAATTCGCCCCGGGATTCGGCATGGTGCAGGCGGTTGATTTGCCGCCGTCGCGCTTGCATGTCGATCCGCGGGCAACACGGTACACACTCTACGGGGCTCTCGACCACACCATGACGTTCATCCCCGCGCCCAGCGTGTGGGACGCGGTGCGAGTGTGGCGCGATATCAACGGGCTGAAACCCGCTCCCGGCATACCTCAACTGGCGGGTCGGTTCGTGTTCGACCTGTGGGGCGGCCATTACGCGGATTCGGCGGAGAAACTCGCCAAATCGTTCGAGTACGGCATGACGAACAGCGCGGTGGTGTGGCACAACTGGCAGCGGTGGGGGTATGACTACCGCCTGCCCGAGATCTGGCCGCCCAACCCGCAGTTCGGCACGCTCGAAGAATTCCAGCGGCTGGCGCAGGTCTGCAAAGATCACGGCGTGCTGTTTGCCCTGCATGACAACTACATCGACCTCTACCCCGACGCCGACAGTTTCTTCTACGACAACGTCTCGTTCACACCGGACGGCTACCCAATCCGCGGGTGGTTCAACGCCGGCCGCGGCGCGCAGGCGTACCGGTGGCTGACGGACGCGTACCGGCCGATGCTCGAACAGAACGTCGAGTTCGTCCGCGATAACACCGCCGCTTCCGCCTATTTCATCGATGTGTGGTCGTCCATCGGCCCGTATGACTCGTGGACGCGCGACGGCCGGTTCCTCGACCGCAAGTACACGCGCGACGCCTGGGCCGATGCGTTCAATTGGATCCGTGAAACGCTCGGCAACAACGCCCCACAGATCAGCGAGAGCGGCCACGATCAGCTCATCGGGTCGCTCGACGGCGCGCAGGCCAACCACCTGCGCGTCGAGTCCGACCCGCCCAAAGATGCGCCGTGGACCGTGTGGCGCATCAAATGCAAAGACTCCGAGCGCATCCCGTGGCTGGATTTCGCGCACCACGACCGGTTCGCCCTACACGGCGCCGGCTACGGCTCGCGATACAGCGGTGGGCTGGATGCGCCCAACCACGGCATTTACAGCGACGACTACATCTGCACCGAGGTCCTCACCGGCCACCCCGGCATGACGCCTGCACCGTTCAGCCGCGACGGCGTGCGCAAATATTGGCTGCTGGACGGCCTGATGCGGGCGTTGGCCGGTGCGCAGATGAAGGACGTCGAGTTCGACGGCGGCGACATCCACCGCCAGCACGTCACGTGGGAAAACGCGCGCCCGCGCGGCGCCGAGGTCTGGGTGAACCGTGGCGCGGACGACTGGACGCTCGCCAGCGGGCACATACTCCCGATGTACGGGTTCTACGCCACGGCGAACGGCACCGAATCGGCCATCGAACGCAAAGATGGCGTGATCGTCGAGTGGAGTAAATCCGAAGGCGAGTTCTACGTCAACGCCCGGCAGGTCGCCATCGAAGGCCGCGGGAACCCCGAAAGGAAAGTCATCGACTTCGGCTTCGCCGCAACAAACGGAGCCTATCGCGCAGTTACAAAAGATGGAAAGATGGATAAGAAGCCGCTGCCCGACGAGCCGGAGTTTCAGGAAGAACAAATGTAAGCCACAAAGAACGCAGAGATCACAAAGAGTCAAGAATAGATCTTTGTGCTCTTTGCGTTCTTTTGAGGCTAATTGCCGTAACCGGGAACCGAGTCCAGCTTGGTTTTGCTCCGCACGAAACTGCCCGAGCCCCGGCCGATCTCATTGCCGCCGGAATCGGTAAGGACGGTTTCGGCGAGGATGACCGACCGTGTCTCGCAAACGGCGCAGCCCGCCGCCCGGATTTCGCCTTCGGTAATCGGCCGCACGAGGTAGCAGGTGAGGCTCGCCGTCAGCAGGAACACGTCGAACACCAGGCTGTTGGCTGCGAAGAACGCCGCATCGTCAATAGCTTTGAAATATGAGGCGCCGTGAACCGCGTTGGCCGCGTGGTAGAGGTCGTGGCGGACCGGAAACACCAGGTCTGCTCGCCCCTGCCCGATGCGGATTTGCGGCTTGTAGTAGGCGTTGACGGGCGCCCCAAGGTACATGTTTTCCAGCTTGCGGTAGTGCGCCTCGGTTTGGTCGGCACCCATCAGGCAGCCTCCTTATTGTTTTGCCGGATTATGCAGGGTTTGAACATCCGGCGCAAGGAATCGGGGTTACTCTTTGTACTCTTTGTACTCTTTGTGGTTAAAATTCAAAGATGATTGAACTCAACGAAGCGCAACGCACCGCAGCGACTTCCCCCGATGGTCCCACCCTCGTTTTGGCGGGCGCGGGAACCGGCAAGACGCGCGTAATCGTCGAGCGGATCGTGTGGCTGATCGAAGAGCGCGGCGTCGACCCCCGCAACATCCTCGCCCTGACATTCACGAACCGCGCGGCCAACGAGATGCGGGCGCGCGTCATCGCGCGCGTGATGGGCCGGCTGGGAACGGAACGGCTGGCGTCGTGGGTGGGCACGTTTCATGCCTTTGCGCTGTACGTGCTGCGCCGCGAGATCGAGCGGCTCGGGTTGCGGCCGTCGTTCACCATCTTCGACGAGGCCGACCAACTCTCGCTGATGCGGCGGCTCCTTCGCGACCTGCCCGCGACGCACGTCAAACTGACGCCGCGCGACGTCGTGAGCTGGATCAGCCGCCTCAAACAGGATCTCGCCGAGCCGGACTCCGCGCCGTGCTCGAATGACGCCGAGGAGACGTGCCGGCTGTTGTGGAACCAGTACCACGACGCGCTGCGGCGTGCGTCGGCGCTCGATTTCGACGACCTGCTCGTGCTGCTGGTGCGGCTGCTGCGCGAGCACGAAGACGCGCGAGACAAGTACCGGCGAAGGTACAGACACATCCTCGTCGACGAGTACCAGGACACCAACCGGGCGCAGTACGAGATCGCCCGATTGCTCACCGACGGCCACGGCAACATCTTCGTCGTCGGCGACGAAGACCAGAGCATCTACTCGTGGCGCGGCGCCAACATCCGGAACATCCTCGATTTTGAGCGCGATTTCGAGAACGCGCGCGTCGTTCGGCTCGAACAGAACTATCGCAGCACCGCGCCGATCCTGGCTGCGGCCAACGAGCTGGTAAAAAACAACCGGCGCCGGCTCGGCAAGACGCTCTACACCGCCCACAAGCACGGCGAGCCCGTGGGCTTTTACGTGGCGGGGTCGGCCGAGGAGGAGGCGGAGTGGGTGGTCGAGGAAGTGAAGAAGCTGGGCGATGGCGCGGAACGGTCTGCGGTATTGTATCGGGCGAACTGGCAGTCGCGCCTGGTCGAGGAAGCGTTACGCCGGCGCGGAATGAACTACGTCGTGGTTGGCGGCGTGCGGTTTTACAGCCGTAAGGAAATCAAGGACCTGCTCGGCTACATGCGGCTGCTGGTAAACCCGGCCGACGACGAATCGCTGCGCAGGATCATCGCCGTGCCCCCGCGCGGCATCGGCGGCGTCACCATGGAACGGTTCGAGGAATACGCCAAAGAGCGGAACGAGCCGCTGCTCGGGGTGTTGCGCGACACCGAACACGACCAAACGCTCAACCCGCGGATGCGCAATGCGGCGCTCGGGTTTGTCCATCTGATCGACGACCTCGCATACCAGAGCAAGCGGATGCCCGTGCGCGATCTCGTCAACCTGATTCTCGACACGACAAAGTACCGCGAGTACCTGCGGCAGTCCGACGAGAAGGATTTCCGGTCCCGGCTCGAAACGGTGGACGAATTCTTGTCGGCGTGCGCCCAGTTCGACGGGCAGCAGACGGGCGGGGTTGTGGAGTTCCTGCAGGATTTGGCGCTGTACAGCGAGGCCGACGAACTGGCCGTGCGCGAGGGCGCCGTCACGTTGCTGACCTGTCACAGCGCCAAGGGGCTTGAGTTCGACACGGTGTTCCTGATAGGGTTGGAGGCAGGATTGCTGCCGCACGTGACGGCCGAGTCCGAACGCGAGGTTGAAGAAGAGCGGCGGCTGTGTTACGTGGCGATGACGCGCGCGCGCAAAAAGCTGACGCTGACGGCGGCCCAGTCGCGCATGATGCATGGCGCCAGAGAGGATCGCGCCCTCTCGCGGTTTGTGCACGAAATCGGCGGGCAGTTGGTGCGGGTGCGGAAGGAGCCGCGCGAGATGCCGGCCGGGCGTCCCTCGCTGGCGAAGCGGCCCGTCGGCGGACAGCCCCCGGAAGCCGCGGCGGATGCCGTGGCGGAAGGGGCGATGAAGACGGGCACGCCCGTGCACCATCCGAAGTTCGGCCGGGGATATGTGATGTACACGACCGGGTCGGGCGACAAACTGCGTGCGAAGATCCGGTTTAATTCGGGGAGTGTGAAAATGTTCATGGTGAGCCAGTCGCCATTGCAGATTATCGAGGGAAAGAAAAAGTGAACCTGGATGAAATTCGCGCCAAAATCGACGCGCTCGACGAGCAAATCCTCAAGCTGCTCAACGAGCGGGCCCAATGCGCCGTCGATATCGGCGCTATCAAGCGGTCCACCGACGCCGCGTTTTACGTGCCCGAGCGCGAAAAAGCCGTCTTCGAGAAGCTCCGCAAACAGAACAGCGGGCCGCTGCCCGAGCAGGCCGTCAAAGCGATTTACCGCGAAGTCATCAGCAGCATCCGCGCACTTGAAAAACAGATCTCGGTGGCGTTCCTCGGGCCGAGCGACACGTTCAGCCACATGGCGGCAATGAGGGTGTTCGGCGTGACGGCCGATTACCATCCGCTCGCCGCGCTGTCCGACATCTTCACCGAAGTCGAGCGGAAACGGATCGATTACGGTGTCGTGCCGGTCGAGAGTTCGATGGGCGGCGGCGTACACGACACGCTGGACCGGTTCGTCAATTCCGACCTCAAGATTGTCAACGAGGTCCTCATGCAGATTACCCAGAACCTCCTCGCCAACTGCCCCATGGACCAGATCAAGCGCGTCTATTCGAAGGACAATGCGTTTGTCCAGTGCAGAAACTGGCTGCGGGCCAACCTGCCCAACGCCGAGATCATCGACACATCGAGCACCGCCGAGGCCGCCCGGATCGCCCACGGCGAGCCCGGCGCAGCCGCAATCGCCAGCGAGATTGCCGCCCAAACATACAACCTCGACATCCTCGTCGCCCGAATCGAAGACTCGCCCAACAATTACACCCGTTTCTTCGTGGTCGGCCACCAGCTCGCCAAACCCACCGGAAAAGACAAAACGTCCATCCTCATCAGCGTCAAAGACCGGCCCGGTGCGCTTTACAGCCTGCTGCTCCCGTTCTACGAAGACAACATCAACCTGACGAGAATCGAGTCCCGCCCGTCCCGCAAAAAAGCCTGGGAATACGTCTTCTTCATCGACATGCTCGGCCACGTCACCGAACCCGCCGTGACCGATGTGCTCGAGAAAGTCGGCGAATACTGCAACGAGATAAAGATCCTCGGCTCCTACCCCCAGGGCGAAGTCGAGGAATAAGCGAAAAACGGGGACTGACTCGCTTTTTTTCGGCAGTTTGAAAAAAGCGTGTCTGTCCCCGCTTTTCGCGTGCTTCCAATTCAGTTGCCTGACTTTCTCACCAGCCCCTCTGTCCCCGCTTTTTGTCTATTGTAGTGCAGGCGTCTCGCCTGCACGGTCCACAGTGTCGTCCCCTTGCACAACCCGGCCTGCACGCTGCATCATAGCGTTCAAACTTGGAGCCAAGCACTATGACCATGAAAATCTCCCGACGCAGCATGTTCAAAACAAGCCTGGCCGGCCTTGCCGGGGCCGCCCTCGGGGGCACATCTCCCGCTCAGGCCCAACCGAAGCCGCCAAACATCATCTTCATCCTCGCCGACGACCTGGGGTACGGCGACCTGGGCTGTTATGGCCAGCAAAAGATCAAGACGCCTAACCTGGACGCGTTCGCGCGCGAGGGCATCCGGTTTACGCAATGCTACGCGGGCAGCACCGTGTGTGCCCCGTCGCGCTGCTGCCTGATGACGGGCCTGCACACCGGCCACGCCAGAATCCGCGGCAACAAGCTCGTCCCCCTGCTGCCGGAAGACACGACGGTGGCGGAAGTGCTCAAATTCGCGGGCTACCACACCGCTTTGATCGGCAAATGGGGCCTCGGCGAACCCGCCACCACCGGCATCCCCAACCAAAAAGGGTTCGATTATTTCTTCGGCTACCTCAACCAGGCCCATGCCCACAATTACTACCCCGAATATCTGTGGCGCAACGAGGAAAAAGTGCCGCTCGACGGTAACGTCGAGAGCACCGAGCAGAAGGGCTATAGCACCGGCCGCGCCCAGTACAGCCACGACCTGTTCACGCGCGAGGCGATCGACTACGTCGGGCAACATAAGGACGGGCCGTTCTTCCTCTACCTCGCCTACACCGTCCCCCACGCCAACAACGAGGGCGGCCGGGCCACCGGCGACGGCATGGAAGTGCCTGACTACGGCCCCTACGCTAACGAAGATTGGCCCGGCCCGCAGAAAGGCCACGCCGCGATGATCTCGAGGCTCGACCGGGACGTGGGCGCGCTGATGCAAAAACTGCGCGACCTCGGCATCGAGCAGGATACGGCCGTCTTTTTCAGCAGCGACAACGGCACGCACAAGGAAGGCGGCGCCCGGCCGGACTTTTTCAAGAGCAGCGGCCCGTTGCGCGGCATCAAACGCGACCTGTACGACGGCGGCATCCGCGTGCCGGCGATGGTGAAGTGGCCGGGCCGGATCACGCCGCGCGAATCGCACGCCGTCTGGGCGTTCTGGGATTTCATGCCGACGGCGGCGGCCCTGGCGGGCACGCCGGATCGCGTGCCGGAAGGCATCGACGGCCAATCAATCGCGGCGCACCTGCTCGACGCCGCGCCCGTCGATCACAAGCCGCTGTACTGGGAGTTTCACGAAGGCGGCTATAAACGCGCCGCGCGCGTCGGCGATTGGAAAGCCGTCTGGCTCAAGCCCGCACAGCCGCTCGAGCTGTATGACCTGTCAAAGGATCGTGGCGAGGCCGACAACGTCGCAGACGACCTCCCGAAGATCGTCAAGCGACTCCAATCCTTCATAAGAAGCGCAAGAACACTTTCCCAAGAGTGGCCCGTCAAGGATCAGTAGGCCGGCATCGGCGATGTCGGCAATTACGGATTCAGTTTTGCCTGCGCGTACTTGTATTCGTTGGATTCGGGCGGGAACTTCTCCCTCATCTCCCTGTAGAGCCACCGCAGGCCGTCCTGGTCGTTGAGCAGTTCGTAGCAACTTATCAATTGCGGATACACGCCAGCGATTCCCTCCCACTCAGGGTAATCGTTGATGAGCAGCGCGTAGTTGCGCGCGGCCTCCTTAAAGTTCTTGAGTTTCTGTTTGTTGAGGTTGCCGATCGCCAACAGGTACGCGGGCGCGTCTTTCCCGCGGGCGTTTTCCGCGAACCGTTTCTGGTAGTCGGCAATGGTGGTCCTTGCTTTCTCCTCCTCAGACCGCCGCGGGATCTGCATGGCCGTGACAGGGATATCCGGCGCGGACACACCCCGCGACACGGCAGCCCCGGGCTTCTCTCCGACCGGAGCCGCCTCCCCCCCCGTTGCCAGTTTGTAAACCACCACCAGCGAGATCACCACCAGGACCACCACCAGGTACCACATTTCCGCCAGCGCCGATTTCAACACACTCCCGCTCATATGCCCAACTCTCTCCATGACTCGATGCCAAAAGCCATGATCGGGTAGTTGCCAATCATGCCGAACGGCAGGTTGTCCGCCAGCGCGGGCACCTGGTAGATATCAGGCACTTGGCCGCCCATGTTGAAGAAATTCCCGACAAACGTCCCCATGGTCGTGGTTTGTTTGGCGCTGGTCACGATACCTTGTGCGTAAAAACCGCCCATCATGTCTAGTTGCGAAGTCGAGCCAACGGTCATGTCGCCACTAGTCATGATGCCGAAACAGTTGGTAACCGGATAGCTCAGGGCAACGGTCCCGTCGGCGTTCAGCGTCATTAGATGTGTATCGAGGGTGGCGTCGCCGTTCACCAGGATGGCGCCCCGGCCCGTGTAGTATATGGTCTTGTCGCCACCTTGGCCGGTCAGCGTCAGGTTGCCGTTAATGTAAAGCTGCCCGTTGAGCTCCATCCGGTTTGTGGCGCAGTCGAACAGGATGTAATCGTCTGTAGCCTGGCGGTTCGCCGGGTTGAGGTCGGCCGGCCTGGACGCATTATAGTAGTAGTTTGACGTTTTTGCGTCAATCACCACGTTCCCATTGATCAGACCATCCGTCGGATTGACCGGATCGCCCACGAGAACTTCCCGGAAGTAGTTTTCGTGCGTATACCACTCGTTGCGGGAACTGTCCCACTGTCTCGCGCCCGTCACCGGGTCGCGCCAGTAGTCTTGCAGTATCGGCATCGGCACCCGGTCGCCCAGGTCATAGGTTTCGTTGTACCCGTTGTCGCTGTATACCTCGGTGGGTATGCCGCGCCCGCCGTCGTCAATCGTCGATGTGCCGGTCCATCCGTCGGTGACGTACGTGCCGTCCATCGTTTCCTTGATAGTATTACCCGCCACGTCCGGTTCGCCTATTTCCGAAGTGCCCGACAACCCCACCAGACCGTGCCGGACACGCAAAACGGCCTCAAGCGTGCCTATGGTCTCGCCGTTGAACGTTGTCGTGGGAAGCGGCGGCACGCGGGCAAGCAACTCCGGCTTTTTTTCCAGCCCCACATAGTTGTTGTGGATAAGGCTCGTGCCGCTTATGTCCAGCGCTGTTAGAACCTCCCCGCCCGGCAGAACGTTGTCGCCCAGCAGGTGCACCGAACCGTGGATGGACACATTGCCGTTGACCAGCCCGCCCGACTGGCCTGAACCCGCGAAAATCGCATTGCGCCAGACGTTCACGTCCTGGCCCTGAACCACCACCTCGACCCGCCGCACCGTACTCATCTGCCGCGCGTAGGCGTAGATGGTGAAGTACCACCATTCTTGAAACTCGTCGATGCTGCCGTCGCCGTTGTTGTCGGTCCCGTCCGACCTCCAATCGACGGCAAAGGCAAAGTATTCCAGGCCCGGCATGGTGGCTATCGTCAGCGGGGTTACCCCGGATTCCTCGAACGGGTCATCGGCCAGGGGATTGAACCCCGAGCCCGACGCCACCCCGATCAGCCCGCCCGTGCCCGCCTCCAGCGAAGCCGTACTCATGGCGATTGCGGACTCAATCCCGTACATGCAGTCTTCGTAGTTTTCGAAAAACTCGACCTGGCGCCGCTCGCTCACCACACCCACCATCATCGCGCCCAGCGTGAGTATGGCGATCGCCACAAAAACTGTCGCCAGGAGAAGCGCCATGCCTTCGTCGTTGCACCGTTGGTTTTTCATCGCTCAGTTCCTCGGTCGGACCACTTCATTGAAATTGAACGTAATCATGCGGCCGCGCCTGGTTTGCCCCCCCGTCTGAATCGTCACCTCGATAAAACTGCCGTTCTGCCCGAACCACAAACCCCGGTCGAGTATGCCGTTGCCGTTGGCGTCTTCCCCCGCATCGAGGAGACCGTTGTTGTTGCCGTCTTCGTTGGGCAGCAGGTTGTTGGCGAACACCGCCTGGTTGTTGCCGTCGCTCCAGATAAACTGGTTGTCGGTCAGGCCATCGTTGTTGAGGTCGTCGACATCCCGTCCCACCGTGATCACCGGCCCCAACTCCAGGTCGCCCCCCACGTCCACCGCCGTACCGTTCCCGTCGACGTCCGCGGCGACCCGGTAGGTGATGGTCTCTCCCGGCGCGCCGGCGATGCTCCCCCCGTCGGCCTGCCGCAGGTCGCGGATGATATAGATCATTCCGCGGCGGGCCTGGTCGCCGGAATCGCCCTTGATTTCCTGCACGCGCGCCGTGTCCCCCAGGCCGATCGCCATCCCAGAGAGTATCCCGACCACCACCACGATGATGGCAACCGACATCATCATCTCCAGCAATGTAAAACCACCTGTTCTTGTCGGTATCTTCATAGCATCACCTGTAGAAGAGTTGTGAGGCTTCAAGAGCCATCGGGCGGTTTTGCGCATCGATCCAGCTCACCCTGCAGCGGATCAGAAGCGGGTTGGGCAACGGCCCCATCGTCGTGGGGTCCACCGGAAGGGTTATAACCGTGCCATCATTGAGGATCGCCTCGAGCTGCACCACCTCCGACGCGCCCAGATTCGTGAACACGGGCGGCACATACGTCAGCAACTCTTGCAGCCCCATCCCGTAAAGCTCCTCCATCACCGTCGCCATATGCGTCGCCGCGATCCCACGGTTCTGCGTCAAATTGCTCGCCAGCGCTATCGTCACCAGCGAACCAAAAAGAAATGCCAGCGCCAAGCCCAGCACGCCCGCCGCAAACATCAACTCCAGCAGCGTCATCCCGCGGCAAGAAGACTTGCCGCCGAACCGGCCCCGGCCTGCAACCTGTGTAAACCGTAAGACCTTCATCAAGAAACCTCCCGTGCTTCCAATAAATACCAGGAACCTAACTTATGGCGCAAGTATCATGCCGCTTCCAGCAAAATCGCCATAAACCTGACATCCCCTTATGTAAAAAGGAGTTAAGACAAATGACCTGGCAAGTGATGAGGGAAATTTCGCGCAAAACCGGGTGTTTTTACCCTGCCGGTGCGTCAAATTCCACTCCCCTGTTTCTCCAAACCATACTTGGATATCTTATAACGTATCTGGTCGCGAGTTATTCCCAGCAGTTCCGCGCCTTGAGTCTGGTTCCAATGCGTTCGTTCCAGCGCCTGGCGGATCAGTTCCTTCTCCACGTCGGATAGATTACACCCATTCCGCGGAAGTTGCACCAAGCATTTTTCCCGGAGCGGGGAGCGGTAAAAGGCCGTGCGGCCGAGCACGACGTCTTCGGCCGAGATGACGTCGCCCGTGGAAAGCAGCGCGGCGCGTTCGATGACGTTGCGCAACTCGCGCACGTTGCCCGGCCACTCGTACTCGCACAGCCGCTCGAGCGCCTGCGGCGACAGTTCGCGGAACGATTGGTGAAATTCGTAGTTGTAGGCGTGGAGAAAATGGCGGGCCAGCCGCGGGACGTCGTCGCGCCGTTCGCGCAACGGCGGGATCACGATGGGCACCGTGCTGAGGCGGTAATAGAGGTCTTCGCGGAACCGGCCCTGCCGCATGCTTTCGTCGATGTCTCTGTTGGTTGCGGCAATGACGCGGACGTCGACCCGGATGTCGGCGGTCCCGCCCACCCGCTTGAACGCCTTGTCCTCGAGGACGCGCAGAAGCTTGGCCTGCAACGCCGGCCGCATCTCGCCGATCTCGTCGAGGAACACCGTCCCGCCGTGGGCGATCTCGAATAGGCCTTTTTTCTGGATTTTCGCGTCGGTGAACGCGCCTTTCTCGTAGCCGAATAGTTCGCTTTCAAGCAAGGCCTCGGGCAGGGCCGTGCACGTGATGTCCATAAACGGTTTGTCCACCCGCATGGACTCATAGTGAATCGCCCGGGCGATCATGTCTTTTCCCGTGCCGCTTTCGCCCAAAAGTAGGATTGTGGTCGATTCGCTCCTGGCCACCCGCTGCACGAGGTCCTTGATTTGCAGCATCGCGGCCGTCTCCCCCACGATGCTCTCGAGCCCGAACCGGTCTTTTTCCTCGCTGGCAGACGCCGAGAGGTGCTGGCGCCGGGCCTCCCCCGCCTCAATGGCGTGGCGCACCGTCGCCGCTATCTCGTCCATGTTGAACGGCTTGCTGACGTAATCGACCGCGCCGCACTTCATGGCCTCGACCGCGCTGTCGATGCTCGAATTGGCCGTAACCATGATTACGGGCAGTTCAGGCCGGCCGCGGTGGATTTTCCTGAGCAGCGCCACACCGTCCGTGTCCGGCAACCGCAAATCCAGCAGAACGCAGTCAAAACTCCCCGACTCCATCGCCCGCTCCGCCGCCTTCCCGTCCGCCGCCTCCACCACCTCGTAATCCTCCCCCGTCAACTTCTCCCGAAGCGCCCACCGGATCAGCCGATCATCATCCACCAGCAGCACACGCCGTACCATCACTCACGTTCCTTTCCGCAATTCAACACCTTCGCCTCTCTCCCGCCAGTATAAGGGTTCACACGCGCATTTTCGACAAAACAGAATCGGCCCGGGAATAGCAGGAGCGGGTTAGCGTGTGAAAAAGAATATGGCGGAGAGGCCGGGATTTGAACCCGGGGTACGGTTTCCCGCACAACGCCTTAGCAGGGCGCCACCTTCAGCCACTCGGTCACCTCTCCGCAGTAGACTCTTTACGTTACCACGATCACCCCGTTTTTTCAAACAAGACACACAAGTGAACCTCCCCAATCTCTACGTGTCCTTTGCCGTTTGTAATTTGTCCTCTGTAATTTGTCCTTTGTAATTTGTCCTTTCTTTTTACCCGTGGTTGCGCCTTCTCGTCTTGTGTATAATCGGCCACAAGTGGATTTCAACATGCGGGAGGCGTGCGATGAACAAACCGGGGTGCAGTCGCAGGGCGTTTATGGGCGGCGTGGCGGCGGCTTCTTTAATGACACCCGCATTCGCGCAGGGCGCCAACTCCAAGCTCGAAATCGGTATCGTCGGCCTTGGCGGACGCGGCAGGATGATCACCAAAATGATCCGCGACCACGGCGGGTATCACATCAACAGCATGTGCGACTACTTCCCGGACGTGGTCGACAAGGCCGGCGACGAGTTCGGCGTCGACGCCAAACACCGGTTCAGCGGCCTCAACGGCTATCGCGGCGTCGTCGACAGCGGCATCGACGCCATCTTTCTCGAAACGCCGCCGTACTGTTTCCCGGATCACGTCGAGGCGGCCGTTGCAGCGGGGTTGCACGTCTACATGGCCAAGCCGGTCGCCTGCGATGCGCCGGGCACACTGCGCGTGCTTGAAGCCGCAAAACGCGCCAAGGCCGCCGGCAAGGTGTTCCTGATCGATTTCCAGATGCGCACCGACCCCCTCATCATCGAAGGGATCAAACGCCTCCAACGCGGCGATATTGGGCCGCTGGGCATGCTCTGCTCGCAATACACCGATGAGGGGTTCGACGACCCCCCGCTGACAGACAACATCGAAAGCCGGCTGCAACACCTCATCTGGGTCAACGACATCGCCATCGGCGGCGGGTACCATGTCAACGCCGGCATCCACGCCGTCGACGCCGCACTGTGGATTGCCGGCCGGATGCCCGTCAGCGCCACCGGCTCCTCGCGCATCGCCCGCAAAAACCCCCATGGCGACACCCACGATACCCTCTCCATTACCTACGAGTTTCCCGACGGCCTCCTGCTCAATCACATCGGCGAACATCTGAGAAACCGCTACGAATGGCATTGCGACGCCTTGGCATTCTGCCTCAACGGCCATCTCGAAACCTCGTATAACGGCCGCGTGAGGATGCTGGGCAACAACGCCGGCTGGGCCGGCGGCAAAACCGAAGGGCTATACGAACGCGGGGCCGAGGTCAATATCGCCGCGTTCCACGACTGCGTCCAGAAAGGCGACTGCCAAAATCCCACCGTCGAGCCCAGCATCAACTCCACGCTCGCCACCATTCTCGGCAGGGACGCCTGCGAACGTAAAACGCGCCTCACCTGGGAGCAGATGCTGGCCGAAAACAGGGTCGTCCAGCCCGACCTCTCCGGCCTCAAGACCTGATATGCAGGCTCTGAAGCGGTGAGGACGCCGCTTTTACAAGCCCGCCCGGAAAAGGTTGGCGCCTGGGCGGCCATAGGTCCTCTAGGTCCTTTTTCCTATTGGTCTTAGACTTTGCCGCGTCCTATGCCTTGATTCAAGGGTCGGCGGATCTTATAATCCGCAGCCAAGTTCTGCTGGGCAGGTTCGGCAAGATCCGGCACAAATACGCTACAATAAAGCATAGGTCGCCGTGCTCAACGGAAGGTCGACGAGGCGATCTTTTTTTGTCCAGAAGAGTGTGTTTTGAGGAGTAATTGTAATGTTTCGCATCGTGAGCAAGGATGAGCTGGCCGACAAGGTAAAGGAGTTCGTGGTCAATGCCCCCCTGATTGCGCGCGCCGCAAAACCCGGCAATTTCGTGCTGGTCCTGGGCGATGAACACGGCGAGCGAATCCCCCTTACCATCGCCGACAGCGATCCCGATGCCGGCACCATCACCCTCGTGCTCCAGGAAGTCGGCAAAGGGACCATCAAGCTGGGCGCGTTCGCGGCCGGCGAGTCGTTTCACGATGTTGTGGGTCCGCTCGGGAAAGATCGGGCCATCGAAGGCGGCGGCAGGACCATCTACTGCCTGGCGGGCGGCCTGGGCGTCGCGCCGATGTACCCCCAGACCAAAGCCTACCACGATGCCGGCAACCGGGTCGTCAGCATCATCGGCGCACGAAACAAAGGCCTCCTGTTCTGGCAGGACAAAATGGCCGCGGTCAGCGACGAGGTCCTCTACAGCACCGACGACGGGTCATTCGGGTTCCACGGGTTCGCCACCCAAATCCTGGAAGACCGCATCAAAAAAGGCGAAAAAATCGACGAAGTCGTCGCTATCGGGCCCGTGCCCCACATGAAAGCCGTCGTCGAGTGCTGCAAGAAGTATGGCGTCCACGTGGTGGTGAGCCTCAACCCCATCATGGTCGACGGGACGGGCATGTGCGGCGGGTGCCGCGTCACCGTAGCCGGCCAAACCAGGTACGCCTGCGTGGACGGCCCCGAGTTTGACGGGGCCGAGGTCGATTTCATCGAGCTGATGTCGCGTCAGCAGGCCTATCGGTCGATGGAAGCCAAGGCCGTCAAGACCATGGGCGAGCCCGCCCCTGCGCCCGAGCCGCACGAGTGCCGCCTCAACGTCGCCGTCGAGACCCAGGCCCGGAACGGCCGCATGCTCATGCCCCAGGATTTCCAAGACGAGGCCGTCGGATTCGTGGCGGCCCTTATCGACCGGATGATGGTGCGCCGTGGGACGTTCGAGGAAGTCAACCTGGCCTATACCGAAGAAAAGGCGCTCGAAGAGGCGATGCGGTGCAGGCTCTGCGCACGCCCGTCCTGCATGAAAGGCTGCCCGGTCGAAGTCGACATCCCCGGGTTCATCAAAGCCATCCAGGAACACGATTTCGCAAAGTCCGCCGCCATCCTCAAAGACAAAAACAGCCTCCCCGCCATTTGCGGCCGCGTCTGCCCCCAGGAAAACCAGTGCGAGAAAACCTGCATCCTCGCCAAGACGGCCCGGCCCGTCAACATCGGCAAGCTCGAACGGTTCGCGGCAGATTGGGAAGCGGCCAACGCGCCCGTCACGCCCGTCAAAACCAAGTCCAACGGCATCAAGGTGGCCGTGGTTGGTTGCGGCCCCGGCGGCCTGACGTGCGGCGGCGACCTCGCCAAGATGGGTTATGAAGTCACCATTTTCGAGGCGTTCCACGACACCGGCGGCGTGCTCCGCTACGGGATTCCCGAATTCCGCCTGCCCAAAGTCATCGTGAACCGCGAAGTCAACTACGTCAAAAGCCTGGGCGCCGAAATCCAACTCGACATGATCATCGGCAAGGTCCATACGGTCAAAGAACTGATGGACGCCGGGTACAAGGCGGTGTTTATCACGGTGGGCGCGGGCGCCCCCATGTTCCTCGGAATTCCCGGCGAAAACCTCATCGGCGTGTTCAGCGCAAACGAATTCCTCACCCGCGTCAACCTCATGAAAGCCTACCGGCCCGACTACGACACGCCCGTGATCGTCGGCGAACGCGTCTGTGTCGTCGGCGCGGGCAACGTCGCCATGGACGCGGCCCGCACGTCGCTGCGGCTTGGCGCAAAAAAAGTCAGCATCGTATACCGCCGGTCGGCCGCGGAAGTCCCCGCACGCGCCGAGGAAGTCGAGAACGCAAAGGAAGAAGGCGTCGTGTTCAAGTTCCTCACCAACCCCGTCCGCATCCTCGGCGACAAAGACAACAAAGTCGTCGGGATGGAATGCATCCGGATGGAACTGGGCGAACCGGACGCGTCCGGCCGGCGGCGTCCCATCCCCGTGCCCGGAACCGAGTTCACCATCGACTGCGACATGGCGATCCCGGCGTTGGGCAACCAGGCCAACCCCCTGCTCACTAAAAATACCCAAGGCCTGCAACTCAACAAGTGGGGCAACATCATCGTCGACCCCGAAACCGGCGCCACAAACCTGCCTGGCGTGTATGCCGGCGGCGACATCGTCACCGGTTCAGCCACCGTTATCGAGGCCATGGGCGCGGGCAAAAAAGCCGCCAGAGCCATCGACGCCTATATCAAAGCAGCCGCCACCGCCAAAGCCTGAGCAAACACACAACCAAAGCCGGCAGCACTAATCCAGTGCTGCTGGCTTTTTTCTTACGCAGTTGGCCGCTTTTCTTATGTCCCTTACGTCTTTTTAGTCCCTTTGATCCCCCTAAGGAAACGGCAGAAAGGTATCGCCTCCAATGAACGTGCTGAACGTCACGGGAAACTTCCCGTAGGGCGTGACATAATCCACGAACTCCACGTGCCCGTCCATGTACAAAACATTAGCCCCCCGGTTGTGGTTGAGCGCCTTCGACCCTGGTCCGCCGAAGGTCGCAATAATGCCGGTCCCCGAATGGTCCCACATCACGGCAATCTCGCTTTGCGCGTTCGCGGATGCGGCGGGATTGTTGACGTCCGTGATGCAGATGCGCTCGATCCCCTCACGCAGCCGGTGGATGACGCCGGTGCTGCCGTTGCCGTACTCTTGAAGTTCGGGTATTTCAATGGTGCGGTCCGTATCCTCGGGATTGGTCGCCGGCCGTGATTGAATAAAGGCGTACATCTGCGGCTCGTACGCGTATTGCAGAGGCGTGTCACTATCGTCGCCTTTGTCGAACAAATAGCCGATGTACTGATAGCATGCCGCGGGAGCCATGAAAAGGCCCTCATACGAGCACGGTTTGGGGTCGCCGGGCGCGCTTTCAAGCACGTACAGCGCGTCTTCCGGGTCGCTCTCGATGTTGGACGGACAATACAGCACGTGGTAGTCCGCGAGGTACGCGGGAAAGACCGCCAACGGATCAACGCTGCCCAGCAGGTCAAAGTTCACTTGTCCGGGGGTGAAAGGCTTGTCTCCCGCGTAGCACCAGGAAAAATCAAGGTGCATGTAGAGGTCAATCAAGCGTATCCTCGGCGGAAACTTTCCTCCGGGCGCTTCACCTGCGTACATCTTGAAGATCACCCCCATTTGCTTCAGGTTGTTTACGCAGGATGCCTTCCGAGCCGATTCCCGCGCCCGAGAAAGCGCTGGAAGCAGGAGCGCCGCCAAGATTGCAATAATGCCAATCACCACCAAGAGTTCTATCAGCGTGAACCCCCTCAATAAAACCGGACGCATCATCATACGATCATGCTCCATCCCTCCCCCCGTTAAATGGCCCTTGGAAGCAATTACGATCACGCCCCACACGTCGTAGATAGTGTGTTGAAAATCAAGTGATTTTTGCGGCAACAGGTTTCTTTTTGGGACAAGTTTTCCACAGGGGGTCATAGGCTCGTCCGGAAACGACAATAGCGCGCATGAGCACGATAAGCTTGCG
>Ga0307378_10000126_pt1 | contig 139420 bp, 111 predicted proteins | sample UN1MG_FD_202238 | JGI IMG/M metagenome (GOLD analysis project Ga0307378, IMG submission 202238) | Soil microbial communities from Risofladan, Vaasa, Finland - UN-1 | ecosystem: Environmental > Terrestrial > Soil > Coastal area > Acid sulfate soil | place: Finland: Risofladan, Vaasa... | reverse complement strand
CCAGGGTTATCTGTATCTGTCCAAGCAGGTTGACAAGTCCGGGAGTGGTCCCCGGCATTTTTGCAAACGCTGAGAAAGCTGATGCTATCGATGAAAGATTATCAATCAGTTCGATCTGGTTCTTTGAAAAAGCCTCAATCTTATCCTCAAATTCCGGTACTCTGTCTTTCCATGATTTAAGCAGCTGCTGTACATTAAGCTTCATAGGGGTGAGAGGATTTTTTATCTCATGTGCGATTTGTTTTGCCATTTCCCTCCATGCATATTCCCTTTCTGAATTGGCAAGCTTTTCAGCGCTTTCCTCAAGCTCACCCACCATCCTGTTATACTGTTTCACAAGCTCTCCTATTTCATCGTGGTCAGTGTATGAAAGATGTTCGCTTTTCTTCCCAAGCTCAACTGAAGCCAGTCCTTCACCCAGCATTGCCAGCGGGGAGGTAAGCCTTTCGCTTATGAACACTGCAACACTCATTGTGATCAGAATAAGAAGCAGTGTGAAATTAATAACAGCAACCACAAGGTTGGAAATTTCCCTGGCAAGGAGACTCTGCATCCTGAAATAGGGCAGGTTCAGATACACCAGTATTTTATTTTCAGCGTTGTAAAAAGGCACGTATGCAGACATGTATTCGAGGTTGCCTATTTTCTCAGTCTGTATGTATTCACTCTTTGTAAGATCCTGGATGTTTATCATAGCCATATCATTCATCCTTTTGCTGGTGAGGTCCCGGATAAATATTTCCGGCCGTGACGTTGCAACCAGGAATCCGTTCAGATCGTACAGATTAATATCAGTATTGAAAATATTTGACAGTTTTATCAGAAGTACATTCAATGAGGAATTGGTACTGTTTCTCCAGTCTGTGGCAAGATATCTCTCATTAGAAAGATTATTGTCAAGTTCAAGATAAACAGAGTTCATCTTCTCCCTGATGTTCTCACTGTGCTTCGTCCTGTACTGCCCGATGGTGAGAAAAGTGACGACAATCCCGATCAGGATGAATGAGAAAAGCAGAATCCCTATAAATGCCATCTGGAGCTTCTGCCGGAAATTCAGATTAGTGTACCCTCTGACTTCCGGGCGCCTGATCATCAGCATTGCCAGATTGGTAAAAATGAATATGAACGCGAACAGGTAGGCAAATGAGATTATAATATCTCTTACTGTTAATTCCGGCCTGCTTATCAGAACAGTAGCATTACCGTTTCTATATGCCACATGCTTAAACCCATCGCTGCTGAATAACCTGTATTCTGAAGCCTTGTCAACATAGTTGTCATCAGTTTCATCATACGGGAATTCTCCGGATTTCAGCACTATTTCTCCGTTAATGTACTTTGCAAAAGAGTAATCCTTCAATCCTGAATAGCCCCTGAATTTCTTATCAAGCAGCAATTCGGAATAGCCCGGCTGAAATACATTTACATTACTGTAAAGCTCTATGAATAACCCGTTTGTGAATTCTGAACTTTGTTTGAACAATAATTTTCCAAGGTAATATGATCTCCCTCCCTGGTTATCTATGAAATAAAAGCCGGTTCCGGTAAGGATATGCCCGTATTTATTTATCCTCTCATCAAAAAAGTCAAAACAATTTTCGGCATTTGTTCCTACAAGCAGAGATTCATCCTTTCCGCATTTGATTATGCTGAAATTATAATTTCCCCAGTAATCGTCGAAATAGGTTTCAAGCAGATAGCTGTATATCCTGTCAATATCATCCTTGTCGAATACCTCAACATTCATCATTTTCCCCAGGGTGGTATCACTGCTGATCAATGGCCACATATCCAGGAGAAGATGTTCAGCTTCCGGATCATTGTCCGTTGAAAATGAAAGGGCCTGGATCTTTATGTTTTCTGTGGTTCTCTGTTCTGAATAAATTGTCATCAGGATTACCGAATAGAGACCAAAGATCAGGGAAAAGATGACCGACATCCGGAACAGGCCAGTTTTTCTCTTCTCTAAAAAAGAAATGACCAGGACAAGCAGTATGAACAGCAGACCGCATGAGAATAACGATACCTGATCTTTATAGAAAAACACAACTACCACGGCAAGCGCGGTTAAGGCAGGAATTATGATTGTTTTGACGCCGGACTGACCTGACATCCTGAACGTTTTTAAGATGACCAGTACAGGAACCGAAAAGAGTAATATTATGATGATGAATCCGGCAGCGCTGAAAAAGTTTAAATTCAAAACCTTATAGGTTTCAAAACTTATATTTGAGTCTGAAATTAGTTGTATAAAGATGATCTGAAACAGGCTTATCAGGAAAGCAGCAATAATGAACATGCCTGCTAAAAGCAGGTATTCTGCCGCCTGTGTTTCCTTTATGTCAGTCCTTGCGGGAGAATGAATGAAAAAAATACCGGTAAGTACAGATGCAAGGATACTTAATATCAATAGATGCCCAAGGCTGGGGATTATCCAGTTAAGCGAAAAAATGAACGGGGAGAATAATCCTGTCCTGAAAATAGCCTCTGGTTTTCCTGAAAACAGCAAAACTGAATAAATCGCTCCGAAGACAAGAAGGGAGACAACAATACCAATAATTGCTTTCCCTTTCCCCGACAATATCCTGACAATCCTGATTGTAAGCAATATGAGGGAAACGAAAAAGAGCCCCCAGAATACCAGCGGAACGAAGATAAACAGGGTATTACTCTTGACTTCAGGAAAGGTGAGTGAAAAGAGAAATCTGCCCTGGCTGTTGGTAATATTATAATCAGATTCGTCCTGTTCTGTAGTGAATCCAGCATCATCAGGGATCCTGAAATCCTTTACGAAACCATTCTTAATATTATCATTTTCAAAACCATAGTCATTCCTTACCCTGAGCAGTCCTATCAGCACTTCATTGCCCGACTGAATAGTATGTGTCAGAAACCATCCATTTTGCTGGAAGATAAAGGAGCGGGCAAAAAGGGAATCATCAAGGTTCAGCGGAACATCAAAACCATTATCGGACCAGTAAAAAAGTCTATTGTCAATATATTCCAGGATCGTTATTTCGTTCTCTCCGGCAACTGAAAAAATATCCTTTTCAATGACTGAACCATGAGGTTCGCCTTTTGCAAGAATAAGTTTCAGGTTGTTGAGGCATTCCTCCATGATCCTTTCTTTCTCTCCAAGGATTTTGTTGAACCTCCTTGTCCTGAACCTGTACTCAAAATCGCTCAGATATACTGATTCGGATATCAGCGCCAGCAGAAGAAAGATAACAGTGAAGAGAGTTAATACTATACTATACCGTTTGTTATTCATAATCAAATAATTATGACTTACTCATGGTGATATGGTTCTCCTTTTATGATCGTGAAAGCCCTGTAAAGCTGTTCCAGGAACATGAGCCTGACAAGCTGATGCGGGAAGGTCATTCTGGAGAGCGACAGCCTGAAATCAGCAGCATTGTATACCTCTTCTGACACGCCCCATGGCCCTCCTGTCACAAACATGATCCGTTTACCTGTCATTGTAAACCGTTTTTGAATCCAGTCAGCTAGTTCCACCGTCCTTAACTCCCTGCCTCTTTCATCAAGCAAAACGATGTAATCATCCCTGTTCACTGACTCCAGGATTTTCCTGCCCTCCCTGACCTTCTGCTCTGTGACCGACATGTTGCGTGTGTTTTTAAGATCAGGAATCGTAATTATATCGAACCCGGAATATTTTCTAATACGCGCGGAATATATTTCAACTCCCTCAGCAACATGCCTGTCTGTCGTTTTACCGGTCTGCAGTAAAGCAATCTTCATAAATACTGGCGCGACTTTTGTGCATCTTTAAAAGCACACTGTTACCTGCAAAAGTATAATTAATAACGCGCACGTGCAATTATAATTATATTGATCAGGCTGAACTGGTTTTCTTAAATGAAATTAGTTAAATTTGTCATGCGGGGAATTTTAATGCAGGAAAAAAATTGAAAAGATGCAGTTCGTTAATATTGTTCCGGTAATAATTTTTGCACTTGGCACGCTTGTCTTTGGTGAGCAGGACCAGACAAAGATTCCTGACGGGATTGCAATTGCTTTCAAGGCGGGCAATGCATCTGAGCTGTCAAAATATATGAATGCAACGGTAGGTGTGCTGCTTCTCGACAAGGAAGATTTTTATAAAAAGAATGTTGCCGAGGCAATTCTGAACGATTTCTTCAATACCTACAAGACCAGGGATTTCATAATCCGTCACCAGGGCGCCAAAAGCGATGCACAATATGCCATTGGCATTCTCAAGACAGAGAAAGGTGATTTCAGGGTCTATTTTCTGCTTAAGAAAGTAGGATCTGAACTTCTTATTCACACGATACGGATCGAAGCTGAAAATGGAAAATAGAGCTCTCAGGGAGTTTATTCTAAGGAGTGTGGGTGAAGACCTGGGGGATGGCGATCATTCCTCACTTGCCTGCATCCCATGGGAAGCGACAGGCAAAGCTATGCTCCTGATCAAGGAAGAGGGAATAATTGCAGGAGTCGATGTTGGAGTCAGGGCTTTTTCGGCGATTGATGAAACTCTGACATGTGAAATTCTGATTAAGGACGGAAGCAGTGTCAAACCGGGAGATATTGCATTGTATCTTTCAGGAAGACAGCAATCAATCCTTAAAGCCGAACGCCTGGTGCTCAACATAATGCAAAGGATGAGCGGAATAGCCACCAACACCAACCAGTATGTCACACGTGTAGCCGGCACGAAAGTAAAGATCCTCGATACCCGCAAAACAACTCCCGGACTGAGATTCATTGAAAAGGAAGCGGTAAGGATAGGTGGCGGACTGAACCACAGGATGGGATTGTTTGATATGATAATGCTTAAGGATAATCATATCGTATATGCCGGGGGCATTGAGCAGGCTATCAAAAAGACCAGGGATTATCTTAAGAAAAACAACAGGAAACTGAAAATAGAAATAGAGGCAAGAAATCTCGATGACGTAAAAAAGATCCTGGAAATCGGAGGCGTTAACCGCATCATGCTTGACAATTTCAGCATTGAAGATACCCTGACCGCGGTTAATCTCATCGGAAGCAGGTACGAGATTGAATCATCAGGCGGAATAACACACGATACTGTGAGGGCTTATGCAGAGTGCGGAGTTGATTTCATATCCGTTGGCGCCCTCACACATCATATCAAGAGCCTCGATATGAGCCTGAAAGCAGTATAGCTTATGCAGCTCATTAAAGGGATAAACGGGAAAGAAAGGCTCAGGAAACTGGTTCTTCCCGGTTTTGATGGCGTCCCTATAAGCCATGTTTTCAGATTTGTCGTTAAGGGCTTCCGGAAAGGAGTGCTGGTAACCAGGGCATCTTCTATTGCTTTTAACCTGCTTATGGCCCTTCTGCCAGCGACAATATTTCTTTTCACACTTATACCTTTTATACCTATACCTAATTTTCAGAATGAATTAATCGAGCTGTTTGAAAATATGCTCCCCCTGAATGCCTTCAACTTTATGGAAAATACTATTATAGACATTGTAACCAAAAAAAGCGGCGGACTCCTTCTTACAATGTTCATCGCTACTATTATCTTTTCCACTAACGGCATTCATGCAATTATACATGCTTTTGTGGTTTCTGCTCACACTTTTCAGTCAAGATCATGGATACACCAGCGGAAGATCTCCGTAATACTTCTTTTAATTGTTGTGCTTATGATAGCTCTGGCAGGTTTTCTTGTGATCTTCGGAAAGATGTTTGTTAATTACCTTGTTGAATTAGATATTCTTGAGAGGAACCTTGTTATCAGTATAGTTGTCTTTATTAAATGGATCCTTGTAGTCGTGCTTCTTTTCTTTGCTATCTCATTTCTTTATTACCTGGCTCCGGCCAAAAGAAGTGACTTCAGATTTATCTCATCGGGATCAACCCTTGCGACAATACTTTTTATATTGACCTCCCTGGGATTTTCAGCTTATGTAAACAATTTCGGGCAGTATAATAAGCTTTACGGATGGATCGGCACCCTGATGGTTATTCTTATCTGGCTCTACCTTAATTCAATAGCCCTGCTTATAGGTTTTGAACTTAATGTAAGCATAAAGGAAGCCTTTAAAGAAGAGGAGGAGAAAAACCGGACTATCAGCTGCAATGAAGAAACTGTCTGACCAGCCTGCTGATCTCTTCCGGCTTGTCATGTATTCTCTCGCTCAAATCTTTATCATTGAATGCTTTAAGCTTTGATACAATATTATCGATTACCCCGGCAGGGAATACTCCGTCCTTTTCAAAATATTCTCTTTTTTCAAGGAGACAATGAGCAGATTCCCAGCATGATGCAGGAAGAGATTCGAGCTTCTTCTTCTTTTCCTTTCCCGTACCTGTGAAAATATTATAGCTTACATACAGGCTTTCAGCCATCTCAACGGCTCCCGGCATTTCAAGGCCATGCTCTGTTGCCACTACCAGTCCTGCAAAAAGTTTGTAAATATCTGCAGATCCGTCCGGGGATCTGAGTTCAACAGTTTGCTTCGAGGGCATATCCTCAAATTCAGTTTTGTCAGCAGGATTGGCATCCTTTATCATATTCATCGCACCGTTCCATCCAAGTGGAACTCTTATGAGCACCGACCTGTTCCTGTCGCCCCAGCAGATGCTTGTAGGGGCTTCCTGGTGAGGGACCAATCTCAGGTAGGAAGTCGGAATAGTATTTCCAAAAGCTGTAAGAGCCTTTGAAAGATCAAGTATCCCTGCCATCATTTTTCTGGCAGTATTGCTGAGCCGGTCATCTTCAACCATCTTGTTCTTGCCATCCTTTTCAAGCATCATGTGGATATGCATTCCCGAGCCTGCTTTTCCCACCGTTATCTTGGGCGCAAAGCTTACCTCAACTCCGTACTCATATCCAAGCGTCCTTAATATCCATTTTGATATAACAAGTTGATCTACAGCCTCTTCCGGTTCCGCTGGAAGAAATTCAATCTCATGTTGTTCAAAATCTTCATCTTCCCTGGTAAAACTGCCAACTTCTGAATGGCCGTATTTGATCCTGCATCCCGCCCTTGCACACATATTCAAAGCCCTGACCCTGAGGTCTTCAAACTTCGCAAAAGGCTTTGACTGTTGATACCCTTTCTGGTCGGTCAGCGGATAAAGATCATCATGGAACGATTTGATATAGTATTCCAGTTCTCCGAATACCTTCAGCCTGAAACCGGTTTTATTCATAAAACGGTTATTAGCTTTCTTCAGGATGTATTCCGGTGAGCTTTCAAGAGGGTTACCGTCGTTGCCATAAAATGAACATAATATTTCAAGGGTCGGAGTCTCATTAAATGGATTGAGAAAAGCCGTCCGGTATCTTGGAATAACGTACATATCGCTGGATCCTGATCCAACAAACGAGAAAAGGTTTGATCCGTCAACTCTTTCACCGGCTGTCAGGATCGATTCAAGATGGTCCCTGCTGTATGGAACAAAATTCAGCGTTTTAAGCTTGCCATCTTCAGCAACATACCTGAAATTTACCATTGAGATCCCTTTTGCTTCAATGAACCTGATAATATCATCACGCGTAAAATCGCGGGAAGGTTTCTTAAGGAACTGAACCAGTTCGTTGGGATTCAGCAGTATATCATCATTCTTCATCACATATCAATAATAAGTCTGTAAAATTAGATATTTAATCGGAACCAGTAAAGACATTTATCATTATCTGTCAATCCGGTAAATTTCACTTGCCTTATTGACAGATTTTTGATTATTTTTGGAGCAGCTAAAATGCTGCCAATGAACAGATGGATAAAATTCATTCTCTTGCTTTTTCTTGCAGGATGCAGGGGAGAGGAAGATAATTCATATCTCACAGCTGAAAAAGCACGTGAATATTTCAATAAAATTGAGGATGCCTGCAACAGGGATGATGGCAAATTATGGGGGAAAAACCTCTATGGTCCGATGATTTTTGTTGACCGGACAACGAGGAAAATTACTGCAAACCAGCCTGACCGGGAAGGCATTCTCAAGGAAAAAGATGGTGTCTATACTGGTGCTTACCCTAGAGAACTGATAATAAACAATATACCTGTTACATTTGGAGGTACTGTTTATGCCCTGGTGCCTCTGCCCGCTGAGGAGGATGGTTTCAGAATAATTTCACGATCGATCCATAGTCTTTTCCATTTTTATCAGGAGTCTTCCGGCTATAAATCAACCAGTTACAACATCAGTATCATGGATGAGAAGAATGCCAGACTCTGGATCAAACTCGAATGGAAAGCTCTCCGTAAAGCGATTACCGCCGAAGGTGCAGAAAAACAGCTTGCAATAAGAGACGCTCTGATCTTCAGAGGATCAAACCGCGAGAGCTATCAGAACTATGCTGAGGATGAAACCGGGTTTGAAAATTACGAAGGTCTGGCAACTTTTACTTATATAATGCTTTCGACTGATTCTCCCGAAGATTATTTAATAAGGCTGTTCGAATATCTCGACCGGATTTACTCATACTCTTCTTATGCAAGGTCATATGGATTTATCCATGGTGCTTTATATGCCACTCTGCTGCACCAGAAAGGGTTTGATTTTAAAACAATAATATCTGAAAATACTGATCTGGGATTTCTTGTAAAAGAACTTTATCAGATAAAGCTTCCTGATATGTGCCGTGATATTGCCGGAAGCATTGCCATGAATTATGATGTGGAGAACATAATGGAAGAGGAGACCCAACGGGATAAGGAAATGCGTGAGAGGATCCAGAGACGAACAGGTACTTTCACTGAAAAGCCGGTAGTCTTTTTTGAGCTTGAAAGTCCGTATTTTGATTTTGAACCTGAAGATATTCACCCCATGGACACGCTCGGAACGATATACAGCAAGATACGTGTTTCTGATAACTGGGGCAAACTTACTGTTGACAAGGGAGGCTGTCTTGTTTCAAATAACTTCAGGTACCTTCGCATAACAGCCAGAGGATTCAAAGAGGACAAAAACCGTATTGAAGGCGAAGGATGGCACCTGATCCTGAACAATGACTGGGAACTAGTTCAGATCGATCAGAACTACCTGGTGAGAAAAAGAATGCTGTAACCCCCCTTTAGGGGGGGTGGGGGGCTATTTTTCCAACTCTTTCTTCCTCTCCTCCAGCGATCTTATCTTGGATTCCGTATCACTCTTCTTCTTCCGCTCCGTTTCCAGGACGTTTCCAGGAGCATTCTGAATAAAACGCTCATTACCGAGCTTTTTCATTATAGAAGCAAGGAATCCCCTGTAATAGTCAAGGTCTTCCCTTATTTTTTTTAATTCTTCTTTCTTATCGCCCCTTTTACCGGCAGGGATAAAGTATTCTGTTGTATGCACCATGAATGATACTGTTCCCTCAGGCTTTTTATCAATTAAGATAATGTCAGATAAATTGCACATCTTCATCATGACAGGAAGGAATTCCTGATCGAAGCTTTCTTTGTCAGCCTTAATGTAAAGTACAGTCTTTTCCTTGTTTGGCAGATCTTTTTCTTTTCGCAAGGTTCTAACTGAACTGACAGTTTCTTTTATACGCTCAAATCTGCTTATCAGCTCCTTTCTGCATCTTTTTAATTCAGGCATCCTGCTGATCATCAGGCTCTCTCCCTCCTGCCGGTCGCCAAGCATCTGCCATATTTCCTCCGTTATAAATGGCATAAAAGGATGCAACAGCCTCAGAAGGCTGTCGAAGAATCCGGTTGTTGCGTTAAGTGTTTTCTTATCGATTGGTTTTTCATATTGAGGCTTTATTATTTCAAGGTACCATCCCGAGAACTCATCCCAGAAAAGTTTATAAACCTTCATCAGCGCTTCGGATATGCGGAATTTCCTGAATTCCGAGTCAATTTCAGAAGTCATTTTTTTCAACACCTCATTCATCCATTTAACAGCAGCCGCAGATGATTCCGGCTGAGCAATTGTTTGATCGACCTTCCAACCTTTTACTAGCCTGAAAGCATTCCATATCTTGTTCGCAAAATTGCGTCCCTGTTCCGGAAGTGAATCGTCATAAAGGAGGTCATTGCCTGCCGGTGAACACAAAAGCATACCAATCCTTACACCGTCGGCTCCGTACTTGTCAATGAGGTCAAGTGGTTCTGGTGAATTACCCAGTGATTTTGACATCTTTCTTCGCTGCTGGTCCCGGACCAGACCTGTAAGGTACACATTGTCAAATGGTTTCTGACTCCTGAATTCATAGCCTGCAATTATCATCCTGGCAACCCAGAAGAAAAGGATTTCAGGTGCTGTGATAAGGTCACTTGTAGGGTAATAATATTTAAGGTCAGGATTGTCAGGCTTGTTTATTCCATCAAAAGAGGTTATCGGCCAGAGCCATGACGAGAACCATGTGTCAAGCACGTCCTCATCCTGCCTGAGATCTTTTTCTGTGAGAGATCTCCTGCTGCTTTTTTCTTTTGCCAGCTTGAGGGCTTCTGTAACGTTCTCCGCAACAACAAATTCATTATTGTTATAATACCATGCCGGGATCCGGTGCCCCCACCAGAGCTGACGGCTTATGCACCAGTCATGTACATTTTCCATCCAGTGGCGGTAAAGGTTCTTGAACTTAGCCGGGTGAAGATGTATTTCTCCGTTAATTACAGCGTCCAGTGCGGGACGCGAGATTTTCTCCATCTTCAGAAACCATTGCATTGAAAGCTTGGGTTCTATTATGGCATGGGTGCGTTCGGAACGGCCTATCTTATTATTATACGGAACAACCCTGACAAGGTTTCCCGTTTTCTTAAGTTCCTTTTCAGCAAGCTCCTTCGCTGCAAATCTGTCGGCACCCACAAACATCGCTGCCCGGGAACTTAAAGTTCCATCATCATTAAAGATATCTATAGAAGCAAGGTGGTGCTTCTGCCCTATCACATAGTCGTTAATATCATGCGCCGGAGTGATCTTCAGGCAGCCTGTTCCGAACTCCATATCCACATATTCATCAAAAATGAAAGGGACTTCCCTGTTTGCCATGGGAACAATGACCTTCTTTCCCCTGAGGTGCTGATATCTTTTATCATTCGGATTAGCACATACAGCAGTATCCCCGAGTATGGTCTCCGGACGTGTTGTAGCAACCGTGATGTAATCGTTCCAGCCTACTATCTTATATCTTACATAATATAATTTTGACTGTTCCTCGGTGAAGTAGACCTCTTCGTCTGAAACGGCTGTTCGTGCCTGGGGATCCCAGTTCACCATCCTTACACCGCGGTAAATCAATCCTTTGTTGTACAGATCAACAAATACCTTTACGACAGAATCATACCTCTCCTTATCCATTGTGAAGAGAGTTCTGTCCCAGTCGCAAGAGGCTCCAAGCCTTTTAAGCTGCTCAAGAATTATTCCCCCATGCTTACGGGTCCATTCCCATGCATGTTCGAGGAATTCCTCCCGTGAAATCTTTCTTTTTTCAATACCTTCACTCTTAAGCTTTGCCACTACTTTAGCTTCAGTAGCGATTGATGCATGATCGGTTCCAGGTACCCAGCAGGCATTCTTTCCGAGCATTCTTGCCCTCCGCACCAGAACATCCTGTATTGTGTTGTTAAGCATGTGTCCCATGTGGAGCACTCCGGTGACATTGGGAGGAGGGATAACTACAGTGTATGGCTCTCTTTCATCCGGTACGCTTCTAAAATATCCGTGCTTCATCCAGTAATTGTACCATTTGCCTTCAGCCTTTGCTGGTTCGTATTTTGATGGGATCTCCATAGGTTATCTCGTCAGTTGATCTGCAAAATTAGAAATTATTATGAAATCAACATTGAAAGGGGTTGAAAGGAGTTGAAGACCCTCCTTCGCTAAAGCTTCGGACTTTGCCCGACGTAGTCGGCTACGTCCGACAAAGTCGGAGGGTAAAAGTTGAAGGGGGTTGAAGAAGTTGAATGTGATTAAATAAATATCCCGGGATGAGAATAATCAATTTTATCATGCCTCTTTTTTCTTACTTTTGATCTGTCATAAATTCATAAATGCTTACAAAATGCCATCAATATCCGAAAAAGGCAAAGCAATGCCTGCATCACCCATAAGAAAACTTGTTCCTTATGCCGAAGAAGCAAAAAGGAAAGGAATAAAGGTGTATCATCTTAATATTGGTCAGCCCGATATTCCGACTCCGGAAGTTGCTCTCAATGCAATAAGGAATCTTGATCAGAAAGTGATTGAATACAGCCATTCTGCGGGGAATGAGTCGTACCGTCGCAAGCTGGCCGGATATTATCAGAAGATCGGGATCAATATCGATCACACGGAAATGCTTATTACTACCGGGGGCTCAGAGGCAATCCTTTTTGCATTTAATTCATGCATGAATGCAGGCGATGAAGTTATAACACCAGAACCTTTCTATGCCAATTACAATGGTTTTGCGACCTCTTCAGGTGTTAAAATAGTTCCTGTCACCTCATATATCAAAGATGATTTTGCCCTTCCCCCCCTCTCCGAGATAGAAAAAAAGATAACTCCCGGGACAAAAGGTATTATTATTGCCAACCCGAATAATCCTACCGGATATCTTTACTCGAAAGAGGAGCTTCTGCAGCTTGGGGATATCATAAAGAAATATGACCTCTGGCTCTTTTCAGATGAAGCTTACAGGGAATTCTGTTATGACGGAGCTGAACATTTCTCGGCTATGAAGCTTGCCGGAATAGAAAATAACGTCGTGTTGCTTGATTCTGTATCAAAACGTTACAGTGAGTGTGGAGTAAGAATCGGCGCTCTCATCACAAAAAACAAGCTTGTTCTTTCTACTGCACTGAAGTTTGCACAGGCCCGGCTTTCGCCTCCCGGCCTTGGACAAATTGCAGGTGAGGCTTCAATAGATACGCCGCCTGAATACTTCCTGGAGGTCAACAGGGAATACACTGCCCGCCGTAATTTTATGGTCGATGCTCTGAATAAAATGCCCGGTGTCTGTTGCCCGAAGCCAAAAGGTGCATTTTATACTGTTGTAAAGCTGCCGGTTGATGATTCAGATAAATTCTCACAGTGGCTTCTCGAGGAATTTGAATATAAGAACCAGACGGTGATGGTTGCTCCTGCTTCAGGTTTTTATTCAACTCCGGGATATGGGAAAAACGAGGTCCGCATAGCATATGTTCTGAAGATAGATGATCTCCGTAATGCCATGGAAACGCTGGCTGAGGCATTGAAAGTTTATCCGGGGAGGAAATAGCTCCCCTTTAGAGCTTGTCCCGATAGCTTGAGTGAAGTGAAAGCGTATCGGGAGGAGTTGGGGTCTATTTATATAGCAGATACTTCTGCCTGATCTTAGCATACTTTTGCAGACCATCCTTCCATGATGCCCTGATCTGTTCTGCTGTCATCCCCTTCTGGATCTGTTCCCTTAGTGTTGGTCCCGCTGCAAGCCGGTCAAAATAAGAGGTAAAGAACTTTTCCTTCTCAGGGTAGTCATTATATGCATCAATCACCCATTTAAGATTAATACCGCGCGATGGCACTATCTTCTCTTTGATTGCATCGCGCAGATCCATACCGTAGCATTTCACTCCCAGCAGGGGCGGATTTGTTGAAGCAGAAACGCTCTCCGGAATAAAGCTGAATCCCATGTCGGGGAACAGCGGAGAACCATAAACCTGAAACGGGAACGGAGTTCCCCTTCCTAAAGAAACATTTGTACCTTCAAAAAAACAGATGGAGGGATAAAGGTATATAGCTGTCTGGTTTGGCAGATTGGGAGATGGCTTAACAGGCAGTTCATAAAGAGTTTTATGAGTGTAGCTTTTACACTTAATCACTGTGAGATCACATTTAATGCCGCCCATGAGCCAGCCTTCCCCGTTTATCATCTGGGCATATTCACCAACCGTCATGCCATGGACAATGGGTACAGGGTGCATAGCGACAAAAGAGCGGTATGCTGTATCGGCTATGTTGCCGTCAAAATAGAATCCGTTGGGATTGGGCCTGTCGAGAACTATACATTTTACCTTATTCTCCGCACAGGCCTCCATCACATAATGAAGAGTGGAGATATAAGTATAAAACCTTGCCCCTACGTCCTGTATGTCAAATAAAACTACATCAATTTCCTGCAGATCTTCCGGCGAAGGTTTTTGCCGCAGGCCATAAAGACTTTTGATGGTAATTCCCGTATCAGGATCTTTTCCGTCACGGATCTGAGCACCATCAGCAGCCATCTCTCTGAAACCATGTTCAGGCGCATAGATCACCCTTATATCAATTCCTATATTCAGCAGGTTATCAATCAAATGCGTCTGCCCCACCATAGAAGTCTGGTTTGCCACAATCGCAACTGACTTGCCTTCAATAATATTTCTGTATTGCTCTATCTGGTTTGCTCCCGGTTGCGGAGTTTTCTTAATGCCAAAGCAGGGGCAGGCAAATAAACTGACAAATAAAAATGTAAGCAGTTTTCTCATTTCAGGAGTACTTTAATACAAATCTAAGGGTTCCACGGAGAAATTACTAAATTTGAATTCTATTTAATAATGAATTTACCTTATTTCATAGCGCAGCGTCTCATAAAAGGCCGGAGGGCAGGGACTTCCTTTTCACAGCCCATAAATGTTATTGCCATAATTGGAATTGCGATAGGCCTGGCTGTGATGATTCTTGCTGTTGCCATACTGACTGGCTTTAAACAGCAGATACGGGAAAAGATTGTAGGCTTCGGCTCAAATATCCAGATCGTAAACTTTGATTCGAATCTCTCATATGAGACCGCTCCGATACACCAGGGACAGGAATTTATTGAAAAGATAAAGAGACTGCCGGGGATCAGCCATGTACAGGTATTTGCAACAAAAGCAGGGATAATAAAGACAGATGAAGATTTCCAGGGTGTGGTCCTGAAAGGAGTCGGGAGCGATTTTGACTGGAGCTATTTCAGCAGCAATATGACAGAGGGTACAGTCTTCACAGTCACTGACACAGTTCGCACGGATAAGGTTATCATTTCAAAAAAGATCTCCGACATGCTGCGGCTCAAAACTGGTGATTCTTTCACAATGCATTTTGTACAGGATCCTCCCAGGATGAGAAAATTCACCGTGAGCGGCATTTACGAGACAAGCCTTGAGGAATTTGACAAGATTTACGTCTTTTGCGATATCGGCCATATAAAACGTCTCAATGGATGGGAGGATGACCAGATCAGCGGATTTGAGATATTCATCAGTGATTTTGACAGGCTCGACGAAATGACCATGGCAGTCAGGGATGCCATCGGTTACAGGCTTATGGAAGATGATGAACAGTTCAAAGTGACAAACATCAGGATGAAATATCCCCAGATATTCGACTGGCTGAATTTCCAGGATGTAAATGTGATCATCATTATTCTTTTGATGCTCGTAGTTGCAGGATTCAATATGATTTCCGGACTGCTTATACTGATCCTTGAAAAAACCAATATGATAGGAGTTCTGAAAGCCCTTGGTTCTGAAGATATTACGATACGCAGGGTGTTCCTTTATCAGGCAGCTTATCTTATCGGCAAGGGACTTCTCTGGGGCAACCTGGTCGGTATCGGGCTGGCATTCATTCAGTTAAAAACGGGATTGATCACTCTGGATCCTTCATCCTATTACATTAAGACCGTTCCCGTGAATCTTGAATTCATTCACATACTCCTGCTGAATGCCGGTACAATGGCTGCGATACTTTTTATGCTCCTTGTTCCTTCAAAACTTATCAGCAGGATCACTCCCGTGAAAGCAATAAGGTATGATTAGAAAACCGGGAACTGACTACAGAATCTTCCCGGTTTGCTTCCTGTTAATAATTCTGGCTGATATACTCAGGAATGATATTCTTGTACTGTTCAAACCTGTCCAGGATCTCAGTGACAAAATTAATTGATTCCGTTCCACCGAAGTATCCGTTTTTAACTACAGTATCATTGAAGTAACGGGGATCAGATTTCTTCTTCAGCCACACAGCGACATTTCCATCCCACACCTGCGGGTCCATGCCATATTTGTCGGCAAGTCTCATGGCATCCAGAATGTGTCCCGGACCTGCATTATATGAGGCAAGAATGAATTTTATCCGTTCATGCTCGTCCTTTATCCTGCGATCAAATATTGATTGAAGCTGGTTTAAATATATTGTACCAGCCTTGATATTGTTTGATGGTGATGAAGTAATATCAATTCCCAGGCTTTTTCCCGTAACCGGCATGATCTGCATCAGTCCGTAAGCACCTGCCCATGATTTCACATTGGGCTTAAAACGCGATTCCTGGTATATCAGTGATGCCAGTAAACGCCAGTCCCAGTTAATTTCACTGCTCGCCGATTTAATCAGATCGTCCCACTGTGAGATCTTTCCGGTATTGAGGGCATAATAATCGCTCTTTATTATCCGGCTTGACCTTTTATTCTTAAAATATTTTGCATACAGGATAGCATATGAATCTGTCTTTTTGTAGGCAGAGAGCCAGCTGTTTAATTCTTTCAGGAGCATTCCGGAATTTTCCTTTCTTATTCCCCAGCCGATGTTCTGCGGAAAGCTTACAGGTGTTTTTATGTCAATATCAGGGTAATACGTAGAATTCACCTTGGCTATATTCTCATCGACCACGGCATATTCAATTTCGCCCCTGGCAACATTCTGTATCAGCTGTTCTCCTTCATAAGGAACCTCAATTATGTTAATTGAATCTCCTATTTCAGCCGCCAGCGATTTCAGACGCTCGGAATGTGATGATGCTTCCTGCACAAATATTGTTTTATGAGCCATATCGAGCTGGTTCCTGATCAGGTTCCTGTTGAGCTCATCCGCCTTCATATAGCGCCAGTGGCGAGGTTTTCGCTGTACAAGAACCTGCCTGGTCTCATAGATAGGAACTGTAAAGAGTACCTCACTTTTGCGTGTTGAATTGATAGTCAGGCTAAGAGCCAGAAGATCAGCTTTGCCACTATTCAGAAAATCAAATGCATGTTCAGGGTGATTCTCTGTAATCAGTTCAAGATCAACACCGAGATGATCGGCAAAAGCCGTCAGCAATTCGTAGTGAAAACCCATTGGCTCTCCCCTGTAAATAAAATAATTGGTCGAATTAAAATCTGTTACTGCAATAAGCCTTCCCCTGGTCAGGATTGAATCAAGATCAAAGGAAACAATTTCAGTATTAAGGGAAATGTCCGGATTTTTATCACAGGAAGTAAAAAATACTTCCACATATATAAAAAGGATAATAATTATTCTTATCAAAGATGTCAAAATTAGTTAAACATATTTCCAGTTAAAAAATTGGGTGCAAAGATACAACAATTTTTTAATTATAGAACGTCCAGGCTAATCCATAACGTAACATCCTGATATTCATTGGATAAGACGGTATCATATAGTAATTATTACCCATTAATCCGGAATTAAGATGGTCGAGCATAACGAAAATCCGCGTTCTTTTTAGCTTCAGGTTAAGAAATACGTCGATAAAAGGGTAGTTTCCTGTCTTTTCCTGATCCTGCCTGTAGAACCTTCCTGTTGCCGGCATATATGAGTACGGGTAATATAATGTGTGGTACATAGCTTCTGCCCCCAGCTGTGCGGAAAGTTTTCCGTTGGTTTGCTTAAACCTGAAATGATGTTCAAAGAATATTGCAGAGCGTCCCGCAAATAGCGGAAGATCAAGAATATCCGCATTGCTGCTCTTCTGTACAATCACATCAGCATTAAGATAAAACTTCCATAACCTGAATTCTTTGCTTGCTGTCAGCTCAGTAACTGACAATCCACCCTCATGCTGCGAAGGAAGGGCAAGAGTATTGAAATCGGTATAGTTATCAATAATGGCATAGTTGAACCTTATATTGGTTTTAAGTGCGGGGTAAACAAAGCTGGTTCCAAGGTCAATTCTGAATTCCTTTTTTAGCTCATTGTGCCATTCAAAATGATTGCCTCCCCATTGTCCGTACCAGAATGAAGGCTGTCTGTTTATAATACTGCCGTTTATCATCCACGAAGCTGTACCCTTATTCCATTCAAACGATTTTACGATCTCCCCTTTCAGGGTGAAATCACCGGCACGATAGCCTGTCAGGAAAAGCTCACCATTTGCATTCCAGCTGAACTTTCCTCCAATATTATTAAATAGCCGGCCAATAATTGCATTATTGATCCTGTTCCATCTGGCCGTATCAGCAAAACTGATATCATGTGTTGGAATGATCTGGCTGTAACGGAATAATTCATTTCTTAGTCCCACACCTCCTCCAAGCCTGAACTTCCGCGATTCATCTGTTGCAAAGTCAAACCTGATGGTATTTTTCAGCTCACGCGAATAAAGCGAATCAAATGTTGCTGAACTGTCAATGTAGATTGAATTGTAAAAGCCATATTCAGTACCAATGTCAGAGTATGTCCTTTTATCATTCTCCCATGTCAGGATATGGGAAAATGTCCCGCTGAGACCTAAAAATCCTTTCCTGGTCTGAATGGTGCTGTCCTCGCTGGCCGGTCGGTTTCCTATTGTATATCGCTGAACCAGAAGTATATTCTGGTTTTTAAGTATGCTTTCAGCCACATTCAGGCTTCCCAGATTAACTGGTATATCGCGGGTTTCGTATTGGCTCAGGTCTTCTGTCGGATCTGCTATTCCGCCGTTCTCGTATGATACAATATTATTAATCCCGATCGCGAAGTATGCCTTGTATTTAGGCCCGGTGTAGGATGAGTAAAAAGTGAAGGTCTTGTCCTCTGCTCTCTGGTAGTTATACTGTCCGAGATTATATATTATATCATAAATAAGTCCGAAATTGAAATACCGGTTGACATTCTGCGAATGGCGCACCCTGAATGTCTGTTCCGAAGTCTCCCTTGGGGAGCCGTATGTCCATACAATTTCGGTAAATGGCACCTGGGTATTCATGAAAACAGTATTTCCGGGATGGTACATGAAGGGATAATACCAGGTATAGAGAAATTTATCGGGATCAAAGATCCTCTCGAAGAAACTTATCTGGTAAAAAGGAAGACCATAATTGCCCAGTGTCGCATTTACAGGTGACTTCCTGTCAGATATCCTGTAGCGGTGGAACAGAGAAAAAACAGTATCAAAAGGAATAGAGACTTCCTCAGTGAAGTCAGGAGAAAGAGTCCATTGTCTGATAATTTTAGGTTGGGCAGTTTCATTGGCATGTTGCTGTGCAGATATTAAGGATGAGGCTGCAATAAGGAAAAATATTATAACTACCCTTTTCATCTGCGCAAATATAGGAAATATAAACCTGCCTCCTAATCCACATTATCATTCAGGTAGGCATTATTCTCCCTTAAGACCGGCCCATCTTCGTCATCGGAGGTAAGCGTGAACTTTGATAATTTGCTTTCTGATGTTTTTTCCGATGCTTTGAGCATCATATTTCTTCTTACATAAGCTGGTACATCTTCAAATGTCTCAATATTTTCCTCAATAGTTTTGTTGGAGAGGCCTTCCTTTTTCATGATCTTCTGTATCTGCTTTACCTTTCGCAATGTCGCTCCGGATTTATCATTTTCCTCCTCACAATTTCCATCTTCCGAAGTTCTTTTAATTCCGGCACCGCGACCTTTACCAAAATCCAATTCCCCCTGAGACTCCTCCTCAAAATCTGTTATTATTGATCTCCTTCCCTTTTCATGAACTGTGAAGGTCTCTTCGTTTCTCTGCGGATTCAATGAGGGAGGTATTACATTTTTGTTTTCCAGTATTTCTACATGTTTCGGCTTTCTGGATTTATATGGCTGAAAGATGCTGTTGGCCTCAAAACCTGTTGCAATCACGATGACGCTGATATTCTCCCCGAGGGTGTCATCCTGCGATATGCCCCTGATTATCAATGCATCATCGGAAGCAACCTCATACATGTAATCGGTTATTTCACCCAGCTCATCCATGGTAAGCTCATGATCGCCTTTGCCTGACGAAATATTTATAAGAATGCTTTTTGCTCCGGTAATATCATTTGAATTAAGGAGAGGCGAAGCAAGGGCATTTTCAATTGCCCGGATCGCCCTGTTCTCGCCTGAAGCCATACCCATGCCCATTATGGCTACTCCCGAGTTCTTCATGACAGTTTCAACATCGGCAAAATCGACATTTATATAACCGGCAACAGTGATAATCTCAGCGATCCCTTTGACAGCTGTTGTAACCACATCGTCGGCTTTTGAGAATGCAGAGGAGACACCCTGGTTTCCATAGATTTCTCTCAGCTTCTCGTTGTTTATGACAAGAAGTGAATCAACATGATCTTTCAGCTCGGTGATGCCGTCAATAGCATACCTGATACGAACCTTCCCTTCTGATTTGAACGGGATTGTTACCACGGCTATGGTAAGCAATCCTGCCTCCTTGCAGGCTTTTGCAACCACGGGTATTGCGCCTGTGCCGGTACCTCCTCCCATCCCTGTTGTGATGAATACCATCCTTGTGTTTCCTCCAAGGGCATCCATGACATTATCCAGATTTTCCAGGGCTGCCCTTTTGCCTTTTTCAGGCTGGCTGCCGGCTCCCATTCCCTCAGTCAGGGCTTCACCAATCTGTACCTTTATAGGCACCGGACTGCTTGCAAGAGCCTGATGATCGGTATTGCAGACCACAAAATTCACGTCCCTGATGCCTTTTTCGAACATATGATTGACAGCATTGTTCCCGCCGCCGCCAATCCCAAGGACCTTTATTATCGACGATCTTTCAACAGGCAGATCAAAGTTCATTATATCGTCAGACATATTAATAATTTTAATTGTTTATGAACAGCAAATTGTAAAAAGCACGACCATACTTAAATTCTATCAGTTAATAGGCTGATCTTCAACCTCAAACATTTTCTGCATTGCCAGCCTTATCTTTTCGGCAAGAGAAGTTTTCTGTACCGGTTGATATTCGTCAGATTCGCTGTCACCATAAGTTTCTGTTTCACCGGCAATTCCAACTTCCGGCACTACATATTCATTTTTGGGTCCTATGTTGATCTTTTGCTTATAAGTATCCAGATATTCAAATCCTTTCATTATCAACCCCACGCTTGTGGCAAACATAGGTTGATTTATCTCATTCCTGCTGCTGCCGGCAAGATGTTCATTGGGCAATCCCAGCCTTACATCCATGGCGGTCTTGAACTTCATAAGCTGAGGCAGGTGTTTCAGCATGGCACCTCCTCCAGTGATAACAACGCCTGCAGCAAGTTTTTCAGCATAGCCTGAATTCTGTATTTCGAAATTGACAAAATCAATGATCTCTTCCATCCTTGATTGTATTATATACGCAAGGCTCTTGAATGAGATCTCCTTGGGATCCCGGCCGCTGATTCCGGGTATAGATACAACCTTGTCCTCAGGCGCAATATCACCAAGAGCCGATCCGTACTGGATCTTTAACTGCTCTGCATGCCTCAACAGTATTGCGCACCCTTCCTGGATATCCTTTGTTACAACATTTCCGCCAAGAGGTATTACCGCGGTATGGCGGACAATATTGTCATAATAAACTGCCAGGTCAGTTGTGCCGCCCCCGATATCGACAAGTACAACCCCGGCCTCTTTCTCATCCTCAGTCAGAACTGCATCCGAAGATGCCAGGGGTTCAAGTATCAGATCCTTCACTGCCAGACCTGCCTTCCTGATACACTTTTCAATGTTCTTGGCTGCAGCCACCTGTCCGATGACAATATGAAAATTGGCTTCCAGCCTCCTGCCACACATTCCTATCGGGTTCCTGACGCCGGCCTCGTTATCAACAATAAAATTCTGAGGGATGACATGTATTATCTCCTCACCGATATCAATATGGATCTTATGCATATCCTCGATAAGCCTGAAAACCTCTTCCTTTCTTATCTCATCATCGTAAGAGTCGCGCATAATGTACCCGCGGCTCTTCATGCTCTTGATGTGCTGACCCGCAATACCTACAAAGACTTCAGAGAACAGGATCCCTGATCTGTTCTGGACATCCTCAACAGTTGTCCGGATCGCATTAACAGTCTCTTCAATATTCATCACTACTCCCCTCTTCACACCTTTGGAAAGAGCCTTGCTCAACCCGAGAATTTCTATCTTGTCATTCTCGTTCTTCTTACCGACAATAGCCACAATTTTTGTGGTCCCTATATCGATAGCTGCTACATACTGTTCTTTTTTGCTCATATGATTTAAATATGGTTTATCGATCTCTTTTTTTACAAACTATCTGATCACTGTATTCAAGATTTATAATAGAATATTTGTCCCATCCCACTTCCGGAAGAACCTTGTCATAAAAAGCCCCTAGATTTCTGAGCTTATCCCTGTAATTTTCAAATGTACCGAGGTGAATGGTATGATTACCCACTCTTGGTATAAGGTCTATCCTGTCTCTTTCGTCAACATAGATCTGGTCAATCTGCGCCGACCAGAAATTATTGCCGTTTATATAATTAACGAAATGATAAACATCCTTAAGGATTGTATTCTTGATGCTTGTATCAAGAATGCTGACATTGTCAAGCATTGCCGGGGTTATATTTATATTCCCCCCGATTATGCGGAGTCTTGGAGAATAAAGATTTCTCCTTCTGAAAACAAAGCCCTCGTCATCAATGAAAAAATCACCTCCTTCTCCTGGCATTACCCGCATGACAGGATTGCGCTGATCGATATATACATGCAAGGTTCCGTCAATTGAGGTATAGACTTCTGCCTGCCTTAACTCCCTCAGGGCACTTATCCCGCTCTCAATGTCAGGAACTTTAATATCTTTCACCGGCTTACCGATTATATTGCCGCCGTTTTCAGAAACCAGATTCAACAGTTGTCTTTTTGTGATAAAGTGATAATCAGATGAATCAATAATATTTATTGATATTCTGCCACACATTCGGGAGTTTGCTGAGGCTGAAAGGAAGAATGGCAGTATTAACATGTATAATACCGGGATCATAAGCAGTATCTGCATAACTTTCCTCATTGTACTGCCTCCCTTTTAATCTTCTCCTCAATGGGCTCAACCAGACTGTCAATATCTCCTGCACCTATGGTAACCAGAACATCAAGTTTCTTAATATCAAGACTTTCAATCACTTCATTCATTGGGATGAGCTTTTTTCCTTCAAGTTTCATTTTACCCAGAATCAGTTCAGAGGATACACCCGGAACAGGCTTCTCCCGTGCAGGATAGATAGGAAGAAGGATCACTTCGTCAAGTTCATCGAGTACTGCAGCAAAACCATCAGCATGATCAAGAGTCCTTGAGAAAAGATGAGGCTGGAATATGCCGGTTATTTTTCTGCCTCTGAAATATTCACGCAGCGACGTTACACAGGCCTTTATCTCCTCAGGGTGGTGGGCATAATCATCAACATATGCAATTCCCGGACGATTTATCCTGATGTCGAATCGTCTCCTTACACCCCTGAAAAAGGTTATCTCCTTTCGTATCTCATCCTCAGTAACGCCGCAATTCAGGGCAATAGCAATTGCAGCCGTCATGTTCTCAATGTTTATGATCCCGGGAAATGGAAAGTGAAGATCACTTATTGTTCCGCAGGGTGTCCGTACGCTGAATATGTAGGAATCGCCATTGTGCTCAATTTCAAAGCTCCTGAAATCAGCATCAGGATCATTCCCGTATGTTAGAAACTCAACCTCTGAAGGGCAAATTATTTTCTCTATTATCCTGCTGTTTATAAGGAGTGTGCCTCCTTCCCTGATCTTGCTGCAGAATTCATTATATGCTGCAATCATTGTTTCATGATCACCATAGATATCAAGGTGATCCGCATCAATAGAGGTGACCACGGCCATAAGCGGACTCAGCCTGTGGAATGACCTGTCATATTCATCAGCTTCCATGACTGTATATCTTCCCTCTCCGACCAGCAGGTTTGTATCATAGTTCTTTGATATTCCGCCAAGGAAGGCTGAGCAGCCGACATGTGACTGCTTAAGAAGAAACGCAATCATTGTGGAGACAGTTGTTTTACCGTGGGTGCCGGCTACAGCTATCGTATCAGTTTTTGAAGATATCGCCCCGAGCACTTCTGATCTTTTATACAGCCGGTATCCGTTGTTCCTGAAAAAGCTTAATATTCGGCTTTCGGCCGGTATCGCAGGAGTATAAACAATCATAACCTTATCCCTGCTTTTGATTTCCCTGAAAAGTAACGGGATTTCGGAAACATCATCCCTGAATGAGATCTCGCAGCCCGATGCAGCAAGTGTATCGGTTATTCTGCCTGATGTCCTGTCATAACCTGCAATCACATATCCTCCCCTGCCGAAATATGATGCAAGAGCACTCATGCCGATCCCTCCTGTTCCGACAAAATAAAATCCTTCTATGCCTTCGAAATCAATCATTCACCTGCAAGTTTCATTATTTCTTTAGCTATCCTTACATCAGCTTCCCTGTCAGCCATGCCTTTTATGTTTTCCGACAGGGCTGTTCTTTTTTCATTATCGGAAACCAGTTTAATTGCCTCATCCACAAGGTTGTTCAATGCTTCGTTATCCCTTACCATAACTGCTGCATTTCTGTTGAACAGGGCTTCTGCATTTCGCGTCTGGTGGTCTTCAGCGACATTTGGAGAAGGAACGAGTATTACCGGTTTCCCCACGAGGCATAGCTCTGAGATGGTTCCGGCTCCTGCCCTTGATACTATGATATCTGCCGCAGCAAATGCGTAATCCATCCTTTTAATGAAATCATGGACTATTATTTTTTTGCATGATGAAACATTCACCAGTGCATTCACATTTTCATAGTAAAGCGCGCCTGTCTGCCACAACCACTGGCACCCTGAATTTTCCATCTTTTGAATATTCCCTAAAAGACTTTTGTTTATTGTCCCGGCGCCAAGAGATCCGCCGAGTACAAGTATCACAGGAGAGCTTATATCAATCCTGAAAAATGAGAGAGCCTCATTTTTCAGATTCTCGAGATTATCATATGTCTGGCGTACAGGATTTCCTGTCTTGATTATTTTCCCGGCCGGAAAATATTTTTCCATACCCTCATAAGCCACACAGATAGCCGCAGCCTTTTTTGCGAGCAGCTTATTTGTGACTCCGGCATAGCTGTTCTGCTCCTGTATAAGTGTGGGAATTCCCATTCTGCCAGCTTGACGGAGCACGGGGCCGCTTGCATACCCTCCGACACCAACAACGACATCGGGTTTAAATTCCCTGATAATCCTTTTTGAAATGAAAAGACTCTTCACCAGTTTATAGAGCACTACAATATTTTTCGGAGTCAGGCTCCTGTAGAATCCTGCCACAGGCAGTCCCGTTATTTTATAGCCTGCTGCCGGAACCATTTCCATCTCCATTCTTCCTTCCGCTCCGACAAAAAGGATCTCTGTCCCGGGATCGATCCTGGTGAGAGCATTGGCAATTGAAATCGCAGGGAAAATATGTCCTCCGGTTCCTCCTCCGCTTATAATTATCCTCTTATGTTTTTGCAGGCTCATATATTTTTTCTCCTTCATCAGAGATCTCATCCTCGTTTAATTCTTCTTGCCTGATCCTGGCATTAACAACCCTGCTGACACTTAATATCGCCCCTATTGAAAAGCTCATCACGAGGACTGATGTCCTGCCCCAGCTTACCATAGGAAGGGTTTGTCCCGTTACCGGGAATAATCCTACCGCCACCATCATGTTCAGCATTGCCTGGACCACAATCATCACCGTAAGTCCCAGCACCAGGAATGTCGGGAATGCAGTCTCACACTTTTTGGCAATAGTAATTGCCCTGAACAGCAGTATCATATAGGCGAGGATCAATGGAAATGCGCCCAGTATCAATCCATATTCTTCAATTATTATGGCAAAAATGAAATCGGAGTTCGATTGCGGGAGCATATTTCTCTGGGTGCTTCTGCCAGGTGCTTTTCCGAACAGTCCTCCCGTTGATATGGCAATTCTAGCCTGGTTTGTCTGATAATTGTCATCTGCATTGCTTTCAGTCGAAAAGAAATTCTCTATCCTGTTTTTCCATACCTCAACCCTGTTATCTTTGGTGACAACGGTAAGCACCAGCGCAAAAAGAATCACTCCGACTACTGCCATACCAATATATGCAAGGAGGAATTTAAAAGGCACTCTCCCTATATACATAATAATTATGCTGATCATGAAGATCATCATGGCTGTTGAGAGGTTTTCGGGCATTATGAGAGAACAGATTATGGCAACGGGCAGCATGAAATATTTTGTCACCAGCATGAAATTGCCAAGTTCATTCTGGTATTTTGAAAGGGTTCTGGCGATGTACAGCACAAGAGCTACCTTGGCAATATCAGAGGTTTGAATATGAAATCCGGTACCGGGTATTACCAGCCAGCGGGCTGCTTCATTTATCCTGGAGCCAAACAGAAGTGTAAGGACAAGCAGTGCCGCCGCCACAATTAATAATATCCCCGCCATTGCTGAATAGATCCTGTAGGGCAGGTAATGGACTACTATAATAATGCAAAGACCAAGAATAAGCATGATGAACTGGCTTCTGAGGAAATACGTTGTATTGCCGCCATAGTTCTTAAAAGCTATCCCGACTGATGAACTGTAGACAGAAAGCAGTGAATAGACCATAAAAAGCGCTACAAGTCCCCATATAGCCCTGTCTCCTTTAAATGTCCCTGTAAGCCAGCCTTTCTGCATATAAAAAATATCAAAGGTTTCGTACTGCAGCCTTAAACTGCCTGCCCCTGTCCTCATAATTATTGAACAGGTCGAAACTTGCACAGGCAGGAGATAACAGCACAGTTTCTCCCTTTTTCGCCAGGTAATATGAAGACCTGACTGCTTCTTCCATTGAGGTCGTTTCAACTATTGTCGGGATCTTGTCCCTGAAGGCCTCCATGATCTTTAAATTATCCTTCCCCAGACATACTATAGCCTTGACTTTTTGCTTCACGATCGGGAACAATTCTGAATAATCATTCCCCTTGTCAATGCCTCCGACTATCCAGATGACATTGGTTTCCATGCATTCGAGAGCATACCATGTTGAGTTGACATTGGTTGCCTTTGAATCATTTATGAAGTTAATGCCGCTTACCTTGATCACCGGTTCGAGCCGGTGCTCAACTCCCTGAAAGTCAGCAAGACTTTCCCTGATCATATCCTTACGGATATTCAGTACTTTACCTGCTATTGCCGCTGCCATTGAATTGTAGGTGTTGTGACGGCCCTTTAATGCCAGTTCATGAATAGTCATAAGGTTGGTTTTATGTTGGTAATCAATAATTAATTCATTGTCTGCGATGTAAGCAGCCATATTTTCCTTTGATATATCGGAAAAAGGAAGCAATGTCATGCCATATTTCTTTTTTGACAGTTCAGATTTTATAATGGGATCATCAGCCCAGTAGATAAGGAAATCCGATTTTGTCTGATTACGGGTGATCCTGAATTTTGAATCGACATAATTCTGAAGCTTATATTGATACCTGTCGAGGTGATCAGGCGTGATATTCATAAGAACTGCAATCTCCGCCTTGAATTTGTACATTCCGTCAAGCTGGAAGCTGCTCAGCTCTATAACATAATAATCGTATGTGCCTTCAGCTACGGCCATTGCAAAGCTGTTTCCCACATTTCCCGTCATTGCCACATTTTTCCCCGCTTTTTTGAGAATGTGACAGATGAGATTGGTAACTGTCGTTTTTCCGTTGCTCCCGGTAACACATATTTTGATCCCTTTGGCATATCTGCCGGCAAATTCGATTTCGGAGATCACCGGGATGCCTTTTCTGCGAAGCTTGACTACCAGAGGTGCATCCTCGCGGATACCGGGGCTTTTAATCACTTCATCAGCTGTAAGTATCTCCTTTTCTGTATGTTTGCCCTGTTCCCACCTTATCTTCCTGCTCTCAAGGATCCCCTTGTATTTTTCCCTGACAGTACCGTTGTCGGATACAAAAACATCAAATCCCTTCTTCAGTGCCAGAATTGCCGAACCTGCACCGCTTTCCCCTGCTCCCAGTATTACTATCTTCTTCTTCATTCAACTATCTGATCTTCAGTGTCACAATGCTTATTACTGCCAGTATTATGGCCACTATCCAGAACCGTATGACAATTTTCGGTTCGGGATATCCTTTTTTCTGGTAATGATGATGAAGCGGAGCCATCAGGAATATTCTCCTTCCCGCACCATATTTTTTCCTGGTTCGTTTGAACCAGCCAACCTGCATCACAACCGACAGGTTCTCAATAAGAAATATTCCGCACAGTATCGGTATCAGCAGTTCTTTCCTGATAACTATCGCAAAAACTGCAATGATGCCGCCAAGCGCGAGACTGCCGGTATCGCCCATGAACACCTGTGCCGGGTATGAATTATACCATAGAAAACCTATTGTTGCTCCCATAAATGCTGCGGCATAGATTACCAGCTCCTCGGTTTGCGGGATAAACATTATATTGAGGTAATCGGCGTAAATTATATTACTTGATACATATGCCAGTATTCCCAGCGCTGCTCCTATAATTGCCGATGTGCCTGTAGCCAGACCATCAAGTCCGTCAGTAAGGTTGGCACCGTTGGATACTGCCGTAAGGATGAAGATTGTTATCATGACGAAGACCAGCCATGTCCATGGCTGTCTGTGTTCCTCTTTAATAAAGGCAACAAGCCATGCATAGTCAAATTCGTTGTCCTTTACAAAGGGGATCGTTGTCTTGGTGGACTTTCTTTCCATAGGAATTTCAAGACGGGAAGATGCGGGGACGGAAGGATCAACCAGCTCAGTCCTTTCCCGGGCAGTAAGATCCGAGATATTTACTTTTTCGATTATCCTGACTTCGTCACTGAAAAACAGGGTTATCCCCACTATCAATCCCAGTCCGATCTGACCGGCTATCTTAAATCTTGCAGCAAGCCCTTCCTTATTCTTTTTAAATATCTTGATATAGTCATCTATGAAGCCGATTGATCCGAGCCAGACGGTTGTCAATAACATCAGGAGAACATATACATTATCGAGCTTGGCGAAAAGAAGAGTGGGTATGAGAATGGATGCCAGGATTATCAGTCCTCCCATTGACGGAGTCCCCTTTTTCTGATACTGCTCATCAAGCCCCAGATCCCTGACCACTTCACCGACTTGCTTTTTCTGGAGGAACATAATAATCCGCTTCCCTATCATCATGGAGATGAAAAGAGATGTAATTACAGCAGCCGCTGACCGGAAGGATATGTATCCAAATACTCCGGCTCCGGGGACATTCAGTTTCTCAAGATATTCAAACAGATAAGTCAGCATTACTATTCTTTTTATTTCTGTGACAATGCTTTTTTGAGCTCCTCCCTGTCATCAAAATGGTGTTTCACTCCGTTAATCTCCTGGTATGGTTCATGTCCTTTCCCTGCCACGAGGATAACATCACCAGGACCAGCGAGCATTACAGCAGTTTTTATTGCCTCACGCCTGTCAGTGATGCGTACTGTTTTATTCTTCAGGTCAGGGGTTATGCCCTCTTCCATGTCGTCAAGTATTTTTTCCGGATCTTCAGTCCTTGGATTGTCAGATGTCAGGATAACCTTTGAGCTGCCTTCAGCGGCAATTTCCGCCATTTTGGGTCTCTTTGTCCGGTCACGGTCACCGCCTGCACCTACAACTGTTATAAGCTGCATGCTGACGGTCCTGATTTTATTAAGGGTTCCGATGACATTCGTAAGTGCATCCGGTGTATGAGCGTAATCAACGATACCCGTAATGCCATTCGGCGATCTGATCGTTTCAAGTCGTCCAGGTACTGAAGAAAGGCTGCTGAGAATCCTGAGTATCTCTCCCCTCTCTGCACCAAGAAGCTCTGAAGCGGCGGATACAGCGAGGAGATTTGAGGCATTGTAATCACCGATAAACTTCACCCATACTTCTTCTCCCATCATTTTCAGTCCCATTCCTTCGAAGCTCTGTTCAATTATTCCGCACCTGAAATCTGCCATTCCCCTGACAGAAAATGTATAATGACGGGCTTTGCAGTTCTGAAGCATCACCATTCCATTCCTGTCATCAGCATTGACAAGTGCAAAAGCTTTTTGCGTCAATGTGTCAAACCAGCTTTTCTTTGCAGCCAGGTAATTACTGAAGGTCTTGTGATAATCGAGATGATCGTGCGTCAGGTTGGTATATATTGCACCAATAAATTCAAGCCCGGCAATCCGTTGCTGATCAGCAGAATGCGAACTGACTTCCATGAATGCATATTTACAACCGGAATCTCTCATTTCGGCCAGAAGTTTGTTAAGCTGTACCGGATCGGGAGTGGTATGAGTTGCCGGAAATTCCTTTTCAACCACATAATTGCAGATTGTTGAAAAGAGCCCGCATTTAAAGCCGAGTCCGGTAAACATCCTGTATAATAGGGTAGCAATGGTTGTTTTACCGTTGGTGCCTGTTACACCGACAAGCTTCAGTGAAGAAGACGGTCTGTTATAAAAATTTGATGCTGCCTGTCCCAGGGCTCTGGAAGAATCGCTTGTTCTGATCCAGCATATATTTTTATCGGGACTGGCTGGAAGATTCTCACAGATTATTGCTGCAGCGCCTGCTTCCTGTGCACCGGCGATATAATCATGCCCGTCGGTTTTTGAACCCTTTACAGCGACAAACAATGAATTTGCCCTGACCTTCCTGGAATCAAAAATAATATCATCTATCGTTCTTTTCCTGTCACCCGATACAGAAACTGTATTTATCCCTTCCAGTATTTTTTCCAGCTGCATCATATCACATATTCATTTCAAGAGAGACGATCTGTCCCTCAAAATATCTTGCTCCCTGAGCAGGCGATTGTCTGAGCACCTTGCCCTTGCCGTTGTATTTTACCCTATAACCCGAATTCTCAAGCAGGAAAACCGCATCTCTCAGGCTCATTCCGCGTACATCAGGCACAAGTCCCTTTGTAACGCTCAAACCAACAAGCCTGATGGTGTCTCCTCTTTCCCTGGTTGACACCCAGTCGTCGTTCGCAGTTCTTTTATATCTCAAATCAAGTTCCCTGAGAACCTCATTTATATCTTCCCGGTATCCGTTGCCGGCTTCCGGGACCGATGACTTGCCTTTATCTCTTGCTTGGGCTCTGAAATCCCTGAAGAAGTTTGTTGCATATATCTTATCAGAGATCTCCCTGAATACGGATCCGGCAACCAGGTTGCCGTAATAGACTCCGTTGGAAGGAGCATTTACGACAACAATGCATGAATAAAGGGGATTTTCTGCTGGGAAATAACCTGCAAAAGAAGCCTGGTAGGATATCCTTGAACCCGCTCTGTATCCTGATTTGCCCATGGCGATCTGCGCGGTACCAGTCTTGCCTGCTATTTTATAATCGGCATTCTTCAGGTTTGTCGCCGTCCCGTATTCGACAACTCCCTCCATCATCTTTCTGGCCTTCTTTATTGTTGACCTTGATGCGATGGAGTTGATTACGACATCTGGCTCATAACGTTTTATTACTTTCCCGTTGCGCATTACTCTAGTAACGAATCTTGGCTTCATCATTCTCCCGTCATTTGCCACGGCGTTATAGAATGTCAGTATCTGCAGGGGGGTCATCTGTATTTCGTATCCGTGAGATATCATTGGTAAAGAGAGACCTGACCACAGCTTATCGCCCGGATATCTTATGAGCGGTGAACCTTCGCCTTTAAGCTGTATGTCAAGCTTTTCGTTCAGCTTCATTGCATAGAGCCGGTCGACAAATGCTTTCGGATTATCCCTGTAATGTTCGGTTATAAGCTTTGAGGTTCCCACGTTTGAGGATTTTTCAAACACCTCCTTTACGGTAAGCTTACCATAGCCTTCCTTACGGGTGTCTCTTATGACCTTATTGTAAAACCTGATGCTTCCTGTTCCGGTATCCACAATATCACCGGTGTCAATCACGCCATCCTCGAGTGCTGCCATCAGAACGGGAAGCTTGAAGGTTGAACCCGGTTCCGTGCTTTCAGCTATAGCATAGTTGTATGATTCATGATATCTCCCGTCATCACCCTTTTCAAGGTTAGCTATCGCCCTGATATCTCCTGTTGCAACCTCCATGACTATTGCACAGCCATGGTGGGCATTATGCTTTTTCAACTGTGTCATAAGAGCTGACGATGCAACATCCTGGAGGTCTATATCTATTGTTGTGACAATATCATTCCCATCTTTCGCCTTAACACTGCCGGCGACGTCAACCGTTATCCAGTCGCCTCCCGTAAGTCTTTGTTTTATAACCACGCCATTCTTCCCGGCCAGATCCTTGTCAAAAGAGCCCTCTATCCCTACTTCTGTGCCTTCCTCCCCCATGTTCAGGTAGCCTATAGTACGCGCAGCAAGCTCGTTGTTCGGAAGGATCCTCCGGTTTTCGGCCTGGGCAACTATTCCTCCCCTGTACTGGCCTTCCCTGAAAATTGGAAGTTCCCTGAGCTTCTGAAGGGTTTCGTAATCCTCCCTTCTTTTAATAAGAAAATAGCGGTCGCCTCTTTTCCTTGCTTCAGTTATCACTGATCTCCAGCCTGCAGCTGATCTTTCCCCTAGAAGCTTTGCCAGTCCTGCCGACAATCCGTCTATTCCTTTTGACCATGTCTGTGCTGACATGCCTGTGCTCCTGGTATCCATGTAGATCGTATAGTAGGGAACAGAGCTGGCCAGGATGCGGCCGTCATAGGCAAGTATATCGCCTCTGTTTGCAGGCATTTCGGCTGTTTTATAAATGAATTTCTCGCTCAGGGCTGACCATTTGTTGTGCTGTACGATCTGAAGGATAAGAATGCGGACAATTATTGCCACAGCAATAATGACCAGTGTAAAATACACTATGCCGCTCCTCCAGACTATGTCATCCCTTACAGCCATTAGTTCTCTACTTATCAACCAGTAACTTATATGGTGGCAATTTCAGTTCCTCAAGATTAAGTCCTCTTTCCTTTACCAGCCGGTATACCTCTGATTGCCTGCTTATGTACATAAGGCTGGTTGAGGTAGAAAGCGATTCAGCCCTGAGATCCCTGACTTCCCTCTGCAGCCTGTCAGTTTCCCTGGTAATCTTTTCAGCATGAAACCTGTTACCTATGTAGATCGCGGCAAGAAGCGTTAGAAGCAGTACATACCAGAGGTTCTTCAGAATTATCTTCTCCGTTATCATGCTGCCGCTGAGCAGTTCCTTCATGAAACTGCCTGTTTTCGCCTTTTTCTTCTTATTTTCCACTTTTTCTGCCATCGATTATATCTTTTCGGCAACTCTTAACCTGGCGCTTCTTGCCCGGTTGTTTTTTGCAATCTCTTCAGCTCCGGGGATAATGCCTTTCCTCGTTATTATCCTGAAAGGTGTTTCAGGATTACCGTAAAAATCCTTTTTCCCGATACCTTCAAAGTTGCCGGAACGGATGAAGTTCTTTACAATCCTGTCTTCGAGAGAATGATAGGTTATAATTACCAGACGTCCTCCTGTGTTAAGCATATCGAGTGCCTGAAGGAGCATCTCCTTCAGGTATTCAATCTCATGGTTCACCGAGATCCTGAGCGCCTGAAATACTTTTGCATAGAATTTATGTTCCTGTTTCAAGGGTGCCAGTTTCCTGAGCACCGAAACCAGGTCGCTGGTGCTTGTGATAGGTTTTTCCTTTCTTGCCGAAATTATTTCCCTGGCTATTTTTCTGGAATTTGTCAGTTCTCCGTAGCTATAGAAAATATTTGCAAGCAATGATTCATCGAGTGTCTGTATGAGGCCGGCGGCAGTAAGTGTACTGCTCCTGTTCATTCTCATATCAAGGGGAGCATCATGCCTGAAGGTGAATCCTCTTTCAGGTTCATCAAACTGGTGGAATGATACTCCAAGATCAGCTATCAGTCCGTCAATTGATTTTATCCTGTTGTACAAAAGGTTGTTTTTCAGGAATCTGAAGTTCTGGTTGAGAAAGATGAATCTTTTGTCATCCGGGGCATTTATGAGGGCATCTTCATCCTGATCGAAGGCAATAAGCTTTCCTGTTGTAAGACGTTTAAGAATTTGCATTGAATGCCCTCCTCCGCCAAAGGTTACGTCGACATAGATCCCGTCAGACCGGATATTCAGCCCTTCGATACTCTCATCCAGCAGTGCGGGTATATGATAAACCATTATTCGTCAGGCTCATTAACAGTGCCGCCCATAAGCTTTTCAGCCAGGCTGGCAAAATCCTCAGCAGGCATATCAAGTCTTTCATAAACATCTGCTGCCCAGATCTCTATTCTGCCATCCTGGCCAGCCAGAACTACATCCCTTTCTGCTCCTATGACATCGAGGAGCCTTTTGGGTACCAACATCCGGTTATTAGTGTCCAGGGTAAGTTCCGCAGTACCTTTGAAAAAATTCCTCAGGAACATATTATGTTCGCGGTTATAGGGGTTCATCTTCTTCCTGATCTTCACAAGCTGCCTGTTCCAGTCTTCAAGCGAATAGAGCACAAGACAGTTTTCGAAGATATCCTTGCGTACCACAAAATGGTCACGTGCATCAACAGGCATCTGTTTCTTGAATGCCATTGGAAGAATGATCCTTCCCTTAACATCAACCTTACACGTATAATCACCAATAAATGTGGCCATAAACCCTTTTCTGAATATAAGACAGTAAAGTAAGTAAAAAATATCCACTTACCCCCACTTTACCCCACTTTTTTTATTTTTTTGTTGATAACTTTTGGAAAGCCTCATGTACCCACCCCCTGGTTCTCCTTCCATTCACATGTATTCACCCCCCATCCCCCCTCTCTGCTAAAGCAAAGAGGGGGGCCAACTAATTGTAAATAAATAGCTTCCCCCTCCTTGCGAATCAGGGAGAGCCTGCTCCGAGCGAAGCATCGGAGGGGATTAAGGGGGTAGGTACATGTGATTCTGAAAATTTTTAAATTTGCACTTCGCGATTAATCCAATACTGAATGGAACAACCTTCAAACCAGCAAAACCCTCTGCAAATTGATGTCGGGGAAGTCCTCAGATTGAAAAATCCGTCCCTGGCAAATGTAGTTCCCTCATTTTTGATCAATTATCTGAAACGGATCATACACCAGGATGAGATAAACGAATTGCTGAGGCGCTACGGGCATCTGAGAGATGCTGAGTTTATAGGTGCGGCACTGGATTTCTTCGAGATTAAATACCAGGTATTCGGTAAAGAGAATATTCCGGCCGGAGGCAGGTATTTCTTTGTATCAAATCATCCTCTTGGCGGTCTCGACGGACTGGTATTCATGAATGAATTATCAAAGTATTTCAGTGACATAAAATTCCCTGTTAATGATATCCTGATGAATATTGAAAATCTCTCCGGAATTTTTTTGCCGGTCAACAAGCATGGAGGACAGGCACGGGACGCGATAAGATCACTTGAGGAAGCATATGCTTCCGGCTGCCAGATACTTTATTTTCCTGCAGGCTTATGTTCACGCAAAAGAAAAAGTGTAATCAGGGATCTTGTCTGGCATAAGAGCTTTATATCCAAGGCAATACAACATAAGAGAGATATTGTTCCAGCCTATTTTTCCGGCAGAAATTCGAACTTTTTCTATAACCTCGCCAATCTGAGGACTTCCCTGGGTATTAAATCGAACTTTGAGATGCTTTATCTCCCTGACGAAATGTTCAGCCAGAAGGGAAAAAGGATATCACTGGCTTTTGGAAAGGTTATTCCATGGCAGACCTTTGACAGTTCAAGATCATCGCTGGAGTGGGCCGACTGGGTAAAATCAAGATCATACGAACTGGAATCAATGATAGTCTGATATCAGCAGAATAAAAAAAAACTGTAAATTGCGTCCGACTTTCTGAATAAAATATTCGAATAGCTTTTTTATAATATATAATATGGAACCCGTTGTTGCTCAATTGCCAATAGATCAAATAATTGCAGAACTCACAAAAGACAGGCTCTTAAGAAAAACCAACTATGGCAGCAATGAGGTTTATATTTTCGACAATAACGATTCCCCTGTTCTGATGCATGAAGTAGGCAGGGTAAGGGAAATAACTTTCCGTCATGCCGGGGGCGGAACCGGCAAGGCAATAGATACTGATGATTTTGATACGGCAAAGGCAGATCCGCAGAGACAGTTGATTGTCTGGGATCCTGATAACAGGGAAATTGTGGGCGGATACCGTTTTTATTTCCCTCCTAAAGGCTGTGATAAGTGTGATATCACAAAGCTTGCCTCTTCGACATACTTTAAATTTTCGAATAAATTTCTTTCAAAGTATTATCCCCATATGATGGAGCTGGGGCGTTCTTTCGTACATCCCGATTACCAGTCAAAAGCCATGGGCAGAAAAAGCCTTTATGTGCTGGATAATATATGGGATGGACTGGGGGCATTAATACTTGATAATCACCATCTGAAATATCTTTTCGGAAAAGTAACCATGTACTCGCATTTCAATCAGAATGCAAGGAACATGATACTTTATTTTCTTAAAAAGCACTTTGATGATCCCGATCAGCTTGTTATTCCGCTGGAGCCTGCACAGATCGACCTTCATGAGGAAGAAATGCACAAGCTGTTCACCGGGAAGCGATATAAGGATAACTATAAAATCTTGTCCGCCGAGGTAAGGAAACTCGGAGAGACTATCCCTCCCCTTATAAATGCTTACATGAATCTATCGCCAACAATGCGGACTTTCGGAACCTTTATCAATCATCATTTCGGGAATGTTGAGGAGACGGGGATAATGATAACGTTAAGGGATATTTATGTTGAGAAGATCAACCGGCACCTCTCCTCATATAAACATGATTTCATGATCAGGTGGTTTTCCCACGAAAATCAGTAAGAGCGGATATTCTTGCCCTCAACATAGTTTATGAATGACTGGTTGGCTACCTTGTTGCCTCCGGGTGTAGGATAGTTTCCTGTGAAATACCAGTCCCCGGCATGACCGGGACAAGCTTGATGCAATCCTTCAATTGACTGGAAAACAATTTCCACTTCAGCATTTATTCCTTCAGTCTTAAGCATTTCGGAAATTTTGGCTGAGATCTCATCGGGGCAAAACGGCTTATATATTTCCCTGACAAGATTTTTTATTTCTTCAGCCGGTTTCTCTATTTCGGCCCTTGCTTCTTCATAGATCTTATTTATCAGTGAACCCCTGCCGGTATCGTTCAATAGTTCAATTGCCGCCCTGAATGCAATGAAATCGCTGAGCTTTGCCATATCTATTCCATAGCAGTCGGGGTACCTTAGTTGCGGAGAGGATGAGACTATCAAAATTTTCTTCGGGTCAAGCCTGTCGAGAATCCTGATAATACTTTTTTTAAGTGTAGTACCCCTTACGATCGAATCATCAATAACAACAAGATTATCAATGCCGCGCTTTATAACACCATAGGTTACATCATAAATATGCCCTACAAGATCATCTCTTCCTTTATCAGCTGTTATGAAGGTTCTGAGCTTCGCATCCTTGACGGCAATTTTTTCAACCCTTGGTCTCTGGTTTATGATCTTTTCAAGATCTTCCCTTGTGAGAGTTTCGCCTTTCTGAATTATTGTATCAATTTTGGTCTTGTTAAGATAATTTTCCACTCCCTTAATCAGGCCGTAAAATGCGCTTTCAGCGGTGTTGGGAATATAAGAAAAGACCGTATTATCCAGGTCATAATTAATAGCTTTCAGCACCGGGCTGGTGAGCAGCTCACCAAGCTTTTTTCTTTCCCTGTAGATCTCCTTATCAGTTCCCCTCGAAAAGTATATTCTTTCAAAGGAGCATTTTCGCTGTTCTGAATCTTCTCTTATTCTTACAACCGAAGTATCACCCGAAGATTTAATTATCAATCCATGGGCCGGAGGCAGTTCAATAACCTTATCTGTCCTGATATTGAAGACAGTCTGTATGACCGGCCTTTCAGAAGCAGCCACAACAATCTCATCATCAATATAATAGAACGCCGGCCTGATACCTGCCGGATCTCTCATTACAAATGCATCGCCATGTCCCACCATTCCGGCCATGACATATCCCCCATCCCAGTTGCGGCTGGCTTTAGACAGAATAACAGAAAGGTCGAGGGTTTTTTCTATGAGGGGAGAAATGTCTTTTTTTGAATACCCCTGTTCCTTGAAATGCCTGAATAGTCTTTCATTCTCTTCATCAAGCCGGTGTCCCACATTCTCGAGTATGGTGACCGTATCTGAAAAGTCAACAGGATTCTGTCCCAGGTCGATAAGGCTTCCGAAAACCTCGCTTACATTGGTAAGGTTGAAGTTCCCGGCCAGCACAAGGTTCTTTGATTTCCAGTTATTCTCACGGCTGACAGGATGGACACTATCGATGTTATAATTCCCATATGTGCCGTATCTCAGGTGCCCCAGGTAGATATCACATGCAAAAGGAATATTTTCCTTAATGAATTTCTGATCTTTGGTTTTCGTACTGCTGATCCTGCCAATATCATGATATATCAGATCAAAAATTTCATTAATGGAATTTGCCCTGTTTGATCTTTGACGGAAGATATACCTGTTCCCCGGTTGAACATCAAGTTTTATTCCTGCAATACCAGCTCCATCCTGTCCCCGGTTATGCTGTTTTTCCATCATAAGGTACATTTTCTGAAGGCCGTAGTCCCATGTACCATATTTTTCAATATAGAAATCCAGTGGTTTGAGCAATCTTAACATTGCTATACCGCATTCATGTTTGATTAAATCGCTCATAGTCAGTTTTAGTTCTGGTCCGGGAAGTTAATAATAGCCGGCACCAGATAAGCATTCGGGAATTCTTTGCGCACCATCAGAAGGTATTTGTGTCCCTCCGTTCTTGTTCTGTAGTTACCTGCCCTCACCATGAAATATCCCGGTTCCTGGTACTGAGCATAGGATACTATATCGGGAAATTTGTTTATAAACTCTGCTCTTGCTTTGGCTGATTCATCACGGGCCTGCCGTACAGAGCTGTAGTAGATCTGTATCCTGAAACCCTCCATTCCCTGAGTTCCTTCAATAGTCCTGTTCTTTCTTGACGCAAGGATATATCGGCTCAGCAGAGTATCAACAGCCGGATCCTGGTCAATGACAAGTCTGCCTGCAGTGTAATCCTGCCTCTTAAAGAGATCGGTTGTTTTAATGAATGCCTGTGATCTGCAAAATCCTAAAGGGATAACAAGGATAACTGCCAGTAATAGAGTTTTTCGGAACATATTGCAAAACGTGATTATTCCAATAATGATTTCATTGCCAGGTAATAGTTACCGCCTTTTGACCCTGCCACCAGGATATTACCATCGTAATTTAAATCGAGATCCTTCCCGAATGCATCTGTCTCTTTTGAATCGCAGATATTGAACATTCTTATGCTGCGTGCATCTGCACCCTCCTCGGGATCAGCCATATTAATAACGAAACAGTTGGTATTGAGCATTATAATGGTTCCATTCTCATTGAATATAACTGCAGCTCCGGAATTCGTTCTTTCGAAGTATTTCTTCCATTTCACAGAACCCGAGGGACCAATAGATGCGAGAAAAGAGTTCTTCAGTACACTCTCCCCTGATTTTAGTTCAGTATCTCCTGATACATAGATATTTCTCTGATCATCAAGAATGATTCCGAGACTCGTAGCGCCAAATTCGGGATTATTATAAAGATCCGTTTCCCACAATTTGTTGAATTCGCCTGAATATTTTGCAATGCTGGCATTTGATCCTGCACCTGTTTTCCTTCTTGTCAGCGGAAGGTAGATATTGCCTGAAAGATCAGAAGCGACCTTATTGGCTGCAGCAAAATTACTTTCAGCGACCTCCTTTTTGTATATAATCTGTCCCGTGGTATCAAATTCCACAAAAAGGATACCACTGCTGCCGGAGGACACTGAGTCAGGAATTGCTGTTCCGACGGCTACAAGATTTCCGCTTCCGGAGTATAATAGTCCGGTAAGTTCCACCTTAAAGCCCGCTGTCAATACAGTATCCCATATTTTATTTCCGCCGTTATCAATACAGGCAAGAATCATTTTACCATTATTATTTCCGCCTGCAATAAAACGAGAAGTATCGGACCACAGTGAACTGAACAAGCCTTCCTTTTCGGAAGTATATTCAAATATTGTTTTCCTATCCCTGGCGAGCCTTATAAGATATGGAGAGCCATTTAATGTTCCGCAGCTTACAATTCCTGAATCGGATGCGGATCTTACAAAGAATGCATTCCCCGGCCCGAATGATTTTTCCCATATTAAATCATCTGTTTCCTTGTTACATGAAACAATAATTAAAGATAGTACCAGCAAAACAAATGATTTCTTCATAATAATATTTCTATTCCAGAGCTGCGGCAAGCTCGTCGGTCATCTCAAGATTATGATACACATTCTGGATATCATCATCATCTTCTAGTGTTTCGATGAATTTAAGTACTTTCCTGGCCGAATCAACATCCAGATTCTTGGTATCATTCGGTATTCTTTTCAGTCCTGATTCTTCAGGTTCAATGCCAAGTTCGCTTAGTTTCCTTGAAACACTTCCGAAATCCTCCTTGGCACAGGAAATTGTAACCATGTCCCCGTCAATTTCAAAATCCTCAGCTCCGGCATCGATCATCTCGAGTTCAACCTCCTCAAGCGACAAACCTTCATTCATAAAGGTGAAAATCCCTTTGCTGTCAAACAGGAAGCTGAGCGAGCCTTTTGTACCCAGGCTTCCGCCATGCTTGTTAAATGTAGATCTTATAGCTGCTACAGTCCTGTTATTGTTATCGGTGAGACACTCTGCATAAACAGCAATCCCGAAAGGTCCGTAACCTTCGAACGTGGTTTCAGTATAGTTTTCAGCTTCTGCACCTGTTGCTTTTTTGATTGCCCTTTCAATGTTATCCTTGGGCATGTTGGCGCCTTTTGCGTTCTGTATAGCAAGTCTTAACCTTGCATTGGTATCCGGATCACCTCCTCCTTCTCTTGCAGCAATTATTATCTCTTTAATGATCTTTGTGAAGATCTTTCCTCTCCTGGCATCTGCCGCGCCTTTCTTCCGCTTGATTGTTGACCATTTACTGTGACCTGACATACAACATGTTTTATTATTCCGTTGCAAAATTAAGTATTTCTTTAATACATCAACCAGGATATGTACTTTTGTAAAGTTTAAGTGGCAACCGGTGGCAGGTCGCCATTTAATATTGAAGCTCTATCTTAGTGAATTTATATGGCTAAGAATTTATATATAGAAACTTACGGCTGCCAGATGAATGTTGCTGACAGTGAGGTTGTTGCTTCAGTGCTTACTGATAAAGGGTTTAAAGTTACCAACGACATTAACACAGCCTCCCTGATTCTGATCAACACATGTTCTATACGCGAAAATGCCGAAAAACGTATCTGGAACAGGCTGAAGGCCATCCGACACTTGAAAAAGAAAAACAAAGGATTGATAGTTGGCCTGATTGGATGCATGGCGGAACGGCTCAGGGAAGAAGTGCTTGAGAAAGAGCAGCTTGTTGATATTGTTGTCGGGCCCGATGCATACCGTGAGCTTCCTTTGCTGATTGATGAGGCAGAGTCGGGGCATAAGGCCGTGAATGTATTGTTGTCACGCGAAGAGACTTATGCAGATATCTCACCTGTCAGGATGGACCAAAATGGGGTCTCTTCATTCGTTTCTATAATGAGGGGGTGCAATAATATGTGTGCATACTGCGTGGTTCCCTATGTCAGGGGAGCTGAAAGGAGCCGGGAGCCTGAATCAGTATTGAGGGAGGTAAGGCAATTGTTTGAATCAGGTTACAGGGAGGTGACTCTGCTCGGGCAGAATGTCGACTCATACAGATGGGAGAATAATGGCAGCCTGATCGATTTCCCTCAGCTTCTTGAAAGAGTGGCGCAGGTAAATCCTCTCATGAGAGTGAGGTTCTCAACTTCTCATCCCAAGGATATTTCTGACGACCTGTTAATGACTATCTCCAGACATGAAAATATTTGCAGGCATATTCATCTTCCTGCCCAGAGCGGTAGCACACGAATCCTTAAACTCATGAACCGGGAATATACGCGGGAATGGTATATGGACCGTATTAATACTATCCGCAACATAATACCTGGTTGTGCTGTCTCAACCGATATGATTTCAGGGTTCTGTACTGAAACGGATGAAGATCATCAGGCATCACTTTCACTTATGGAATGGGCAGGTTTTGATTTTGCATATATGTTCAAATACAGTGAAAGACCGGGGACTAAAGCCGCCAAGAAGTTAAAGGATGATGTTCCTGATGATGTTAAAACAGCCAGGCTGAACGAAGTAATTTCCCTTCAGAACAGGCTTTCTGGAAAATCAAAAAGGAATGATATCGGCAAGGTTTTTGAGGTACTTGTTGAAGGATTTTCAAAAAGATCCGGCGATTTTTTATCGGGACGCACATCTCAGAACAAGATCGTTGTGTTTCCCAAAGAAAATAAGAGGAAGGGAGATTATGTCAAGGTATTCATTGAAAGATGCACTTCAGCAACACTTATCGGAACGATTGCAGCATATTAAAAGAATTGCAGTTGAGATTTATTTTGTGTAATTTGTAATAATTTAAAAAAGTCTGAAATGAAACTTAAAATTTTAATTATAATTCTTTTTTCATTTTTAATGATTAATGGCCTGAGCGGTCAAAAGAATAACAAAAAAATCACAATTACGGGCTATGTGGTTGATTCGCGCCAGCATCCTGTATCTGAAGCGATTATAATGGTTGACGATGTAAAGACTGAATCTTTTACTGACGAAAAGGGGTATTATAAAATCAGGGTTAAATCCTCAGCCGGAAAGATCGGGATCTTTACTTTTTCGTCCGGTTTGTTTGAGCAGCCGATCAATGGAAGGACAAGGATTAATTTTGCTCTCCCGGTCATTGCTCCGCCAAACATGTCCGGGAACAAAGATCAGTCGCTTAATGAAACGGTTGATATTGGATACAGAACAGTAAAAAAGAAAGATATTACCATGCCCGTCAGTAAGATTGATTTCACAAATAAAAAATATGCTTCTTACAGTTCAATTTATGAAATGATACAGGGTGAGGTTGCCGGAGTCCATGTGCAGGGCAAATCCATAAAAATCCATGGGATTGGTTCAATCAATCTAAGCACTGAACCTCTTTTTGTCGTTGACGGGATGCAGGTCAATTCAATAGATGACATTTCTCCCCAGTCAGTAAGGTCAATTGAGATACTTAAAGGCTCTTCAGCAGCAATTTACGGATCACGGGGCGCTAACGGGGTAATTCTTATTAATACATTTAACGCCAAGAACACCAGGTAAATATCAATCCCTGATTTTTGCGATAATTTTTATCCGGAGTTCGTTGAGCTGCTTTTCTGATATTTGTGCAGGAGTATCGAGCATAACATCACGTCCGGAATTGTTCTTGGGAAATGCAATAAAATCACGGATTGAATCCTGTCCGCCGAACATTGCCACCCACCTGTCAAATCCGAAGGCGATTCCTCCGTGCGGAGGAGCTCCGTACTTAAAGGCGTTCATCAGGAATCCGAACTGTTCATTTGCCTCATCTTCGGTGAATCCCAGCACTTTAAACATGAGCTGCTGAACCGAAGCGTCATGAATCCTGACGGAGCCGCCGCCGATTTCGACGCCGTTGATCACCAGATCATAGGCATTTGCCCGTACCTTGCCGGGATCTATTTCCATCAGGTGTAAATCTTCCGGTTTGGGTGATGTGAACGGGTGATGCATGGCGAAAAATCTTTTTTCCTCTTCATCCCATTCGAGAAGGGGAAAATCAACTATCCACAATGGAACGAATTTTTCTTTTTTCCTCAATCCGAGCCTGTTGCCCATTTCAAGCCTCAGTTCAGAAAGGGCTGTCAGGATTTTATTCTTTTCTCCGGCAAGTATCAATACGAGATCTCCCTTATCTGCATTCATTGCTTCAGCCCATTTATTGAGATCGTCGGGAGAATAGAATTTATCAGCTGAGGATTTAAGGGTACCGTCTGTGCCATACTTAAGATAGACAAGACCCCGGGCTCCTATCTGAGGCCGTTTAACGAACTCTGTCAGCTCATCGAGCTGTTTCCTTGAATATTCTGAACATCCTTCAGCACAGATGCCGCCGATAAATTCAGATCTGTCAAAGACCTGGAAATCATGACCTTTGACCATTCCGGTCAGTTCTTTAATCTTCATGCCGAATCTCAGGTCGGGCTTATCAGTTCCGTAATTATTCATGGCATCCACGAACGAAAGTTTCAGAAACGGCTCACTGAATTCTGTGCCTTTTATCTGCCTGAAGAGATATTTTGCCAGGCCCTCGAATGTGTCAAGTATATCATCTCTTTCAACGAACGACATTTCACAATCGATCTGTGAAAACTCCGGCTGCCTGTCAGCCCTGAGATCCTCATCGCGGAAACATTTGACAAGCTGGAAATACCTGTCAAATCCGGCTATCATCAGCAGCTGTTTAAGTGTCTGAGGGGATTGCGGTAACGCATAAAACGTTCCGGGTTGCATCCTGCTCGGAACGACAAAGTCGCGTGCACCTTCCGGGGTTGATTTTATAAGTGCCGGCGTCTCAATCTCAATAAAACCAATTGAATCCATATACTTCCGGACTTCCTGTGCCACCCTGTGACGGAGGATAATATTGTTTTTCACTGAATTCCTCCGGAGATCAAGATACCTGTACTTCATTCTTAATTCCTCGCCACCGTCGGTCTCTTCCTCAATGGTGAAAGGAGGAAGCTCGCTTCTGTTAATGATATTCAGTTCATTAACTTCTATTTCAATTTCACCGGTCGGCATCTTAAGGTTTTTATTGCTTCGCTCTCTTACTTTTCCTTTTGCCTGAATGACAAATTCACGGCCCAGTTTCCTGGCCTGGCCGCAAAGTTCCTTATCCGTTTCCATATTAAAGACAAGCTGGGTTATACCGTAGCGGTCCCTGAGATCAACAAATGTCATCCCTCCGAGATCTCTCGATTTCTGAACCCATCCGCATAAGGTTGCTTCCTTTCCGGAATCTTTTAATAAAAGCTCTCCGCATGTATGTGTTCGGTACATTCTCCCTTTATTAAGTTTCAGCAAAATTAAGAAAATTTGAGCATGTGGTTAAAAATGATGATTTCTTAATACTTTTGAATTTCAATGGCAGCACACAAACATGAGATATTCATGAAAGCAGCGCTTGAAGAGGCAAAAAAGGCGCTTGAAAAGCAGGAGATCCCGGTTGGTGCTGTGGTGGTATGCAAGGATATCATCATAGCCAGAGCACACAATTTAACTGAGACTCTTAAAGATCCCACCGCACATGCCGAGATGCAGGCGATCACTGCTGCAACTAACTGGCTTGGAGGAAAATATCTTACGGGGTGTACTTTATATGTTACTCTTGAACCATGTGCAATGTGTGCCGGTGCAATAGGATGGAGCCAGGCATCAGGGCTTGTCTATGGCGCTGATGATGAACAGAAGGGTTATACAAAAATTAAAAGTCCGCTCCTGCATCCGAAAACAAAAGTAATTACAGGAATCATGGGAAAAGAGTGCAGGGATCTTATGCTTAAATTCTTTAAGTCAAGACGATAAGGTTTTCTGAAAAAAACAGATTAAGTTTACTAAAATTTAGAGTCATGACTTTCGATAACAGCAAAACGATCATTGGTGTCAGGATAAAACTTTTTATTGCAACTGTTTTGTTACTGGCCTATATTGCCCTTACCTATGCGGCAAAACTGATAAAATTCCCTCTGCTTGGACTGAGTGATACAGCCTGGACAGTGATACTTGTCGCTATATGGCTCATCATAGCTTTTTGGCCTATGATACTTAATTATCAGTTTGTTTTCTTTTCTGATGAAGGAGAGAAATTAGTATTCAGATACTTTATTGCGGGAATTGTCAGCGGTAAAAAGAACTCGGTTGAAATAAACAAAAGAACATTTGCAGGATATAAAATTGAATCCAGGTTTTTTGGCCTGATAAAAAGTATTATCCTTTTTCAGAAGATGGGGCAGGGAGTGGCAACATACCCACCGGTGTATATAAGTGCTCTCACACGTGAGCAGCAATCCAAACTTTTCGCATCACTCAAAACATATGCCCCTAAAGCCTGATTCACCTGTATGAATAACATGAATTAAATCATTTTTAATGAGTAGAATAGAACTAATATTTGGCTTCATATTATCTGTAAAGTAAAGAAGTTGGTAATTTACAGTTTGCAATTGGCAAGAGTAAATTGCCAACTGCTTATTGCCAACTGCAAACTTAATACACCTGTATACCAGTATTAACACAATAAACTGAATTACTAACTTAAAATATTCAAATATCATGAATGTAGATAAGATCTTGAACAACCTCGAGAAAAAGCATCCCGGAGAGGTTGAGTATTTGCAGGCAGTGAGGGAAGTAGTTGAATCCATAGAGGAAGTATATAATGAAAATCCGCAGTTTGAATCAGCTAATATTATTGAACGTATTGTTGAGCCTGACCGTATTTTTGCTTTTAAAGTTCCATGGGTTGATGATGAGGGCAATGTTAAAGTGAATCTGGGATACAGGGTCCAGTTTAACAACGCAATAGGTCCTTATAAAGGTGGTCTCCGTTTTCACCCGAGCGTGACGCTTTCAATACTTAAGTTCCTTGGCTTTGAGCAGATATTCAAGAACGCCCTTACCACTCTGCCGATGGGAGGAGCTAAGGGTGGTTCCGACTTCGATCCCAAGGGAAAATCAAATGCAGAGGTTATGCGGTTCTGCCAGTCCTTCATGCTTGAGCTCTGGAAACAAATAGGCCCAGAAACAGATGTTCCAGCCGGTGATATCGGCGTTGGCGGACGTGAAATCGGCTATCTCTACGGTATGTACAAAAAGCTTAAGGGAGATCACACCGGTGTTCTCACTGGCAAAGGAAGCAACTGGGGCGGATCGCTCATACGCCCGGAAGCAACAGGATTCGGAGGCATTTATTTCGTTCAGGAGATGCTTGCCACAAGAAATGAGACTCTCGAGGGAAAAACAATCTCTATATCCGGATTTGGTAACGTAGCCTGGGGCGCTGCCCTTAAAGCGACCGAGTTTGGAGCTAAGGTTGTAACTATTTCAGGACCTGATGGTTATGTATATGACCCTGAAGGAGTTTCCGGTAAAAAGATAGATTACATGCTTGAACTGCGTGCTTCCAACCAGGATATTGTTAAACCATATTCCTATGCATTTGAAGGTGTTGAATTCCATGAAGGAAAGAGGCCATGGGAAGTGAAGGTGGATATTGCACTGCCCTGCGCAACACAGAACGAGCTTAATGGCGAAGATGCTGCTACTCTTATTAATAACGGAGTTATTCTTGTGGCAGAAATATCCAATATGGGATGCACGCCTGAAGCTGTGGAGGCATTTCACAAAAACAAAATACTGTTCGCTCCGGGTAAGGCAGTGAACGCCGGCGGAGTAGCTACATCAGGACTTGAGATGACTCAGAACGCCATGAAGCTTAAATGGAACCGCCAGGAAGTTGATTCACGGCTTCATGAGATCATGACAAATATACATGAACAATGCCTTAATTACGGCAAACAGGAAGATGGTCATATCGATTATGTAAAAGGCGCAAATATTGCCGGATTCCTTAAAGTAGCAAATTCAATGCTGGATATGGGGGTTGTTTAGCCCCCCTTCAGGGGGGGATGGGGGGCTTTTTTTATTATATTTACATGTCTCATTCCTTGTGCTATGCCGGAAGAAGTTTCATTGAAACATAAAATTGCTTTGGGCCTTATACCGAGGATCGGCGATATTAACGCCCGTAAGCTTGTTGCCCATTTCGGAAATGTGGAAAGCATATTTCATGAATCCAGCAGGAATCTCACCAGGATACCGGGCATCGGTGCAGAACTGGCTAAATATATTGCTGACCGCTCATACCTTGAAACAGCCGGAAAAGAAGCTGAATATGTCACAAAACACAATATCAGGACTTTCTTTTATCTGGACAATGATTATCCTTTCCGTCTCCGGCAGTGCGATGATTCACCTGTGGTTTTCTTTTATAAAGGCACGTGTGATCTCAATGCATCAAAAATACTCAGTGTTGTGGGGACAAGAAGCGCCACCACCGGAGGAAAAGAGATATGTGAAAAGATAATCTCAGGTCTGGCTGCAGGACATCCTGATCTTGTCATTGTGAGCGGATTGGCATACGGAATTGACATAACCTCACATAAGGCAGCTATTTCAAACAATCTTCAGACTGTCGGAGTCCTGGCACATGGCTTTAAGACTATTTATCCCTCGATTCACAGGTCAACTGCTGATGCAATGGTTAAAAACGGAGGTCTTGTTACAGATTTTTTTTCGGACGCATTACCTGAACGTAATAATTTCATAAAGAGGAACAGGGTTATTGCAGGTTTGTCAGATGCTACTCTTGTAATACAATCGGGAATAAAGGGAGGAGCTCTTATTACTGCAGACATTGCAAACTCCTATAACCGTGATGTGTTTGCAGTTCCCGGAAGGCCTGAAGATCAGTATTCTGCCGGCTGTAACAGCCTGATCAAGAGCAATAAAGCCGCACTTGTTGAAAATTCTGACGATATCGAATATTTCCTGGACTGGAAACCTGAAAGATTGAGGCCGCCGGTTCAGAGAACACTCTTTTCGGAGTTGAACGAAACCGAAAAATCAGTATATGAACTGTTATCCGGCGAGAGCGAACTGACAATTGATTCAATCTGCAGATCTCTTGATATGCCTGTCTTCAAGCTCTCATCCCTGCTCCTTCAGATGGAGTTTAAAGGTCTGATAAAGTGCTATCCCGGGAATCTTTATCGAATATCCTGATCATTAGCCTCATCTTTTAGCTCTGTTGAAATAAATTATCATCAACATTGAATCTGGTATTCTATGTTTTCATATTTTTGGTTTACAGTAATCATAAAAAAACTATATAAATATGGATCCAAGAGTACAACAATTTATGGCCGTAATAAAGGGCAGAAATTCGGGAGAAAATGAATTCCACCAGGCTGTCCAGGAAGTTGCGGAATCTCTTATTCCTTATATTGAGGAGAATCCCAAATATAAATTTGCAAGGATCCTGGAAAGGATTGCAGAACCTGAAAGGACTATCATCTTCAGGGTTCCATGGCTTGACGACAAGGGTGAAGTCCAGATCAACCGTGGCTACAGGATTGAGATGAACAGTGCTATAGGGCCTTATAAAGGCGGTCTCAGGTTTCACCCAACCGTCAACCTTGGTATCCTTAAATTCCTGGCATTTGAACAGGTATTCAAGAACAGCCTTACTACCCTGCCGATGGGAGGTGCCAAAGGAGGCTCGGATTTTGATCCCAAAAGCAAATCTGACAACGAGGTGATGAGATTCTGCCAGAGCTTCATGACCGAACTGTTCCGTCATATTGGTGCGGATACCGACGTTCCCGCAGGTGATATAGGGGTTGGAGGCAGAGAGATCGGCTTTCTTTTCGGCCAGTATAAAAGGCTCCGGAACGAATTTACCGGGGTGCTTACAGGCAAAGGGATCGAATGGGGAGGTTCACTTATCCGTCCGGAAGCGACAGGTTATGGAGCTACTTACTTCGCTGAGGAAATGCTTTCCACACAAGGTGACAAAATTGAGGGAAAAACTGTCTGTATTTCAGGATCTGGCAATGTTGCCCAATATGCCACTGAGAAAGTCACACAGATGGGAGGCAAAGTGGTAACCTTATCAGACTCCAATGGATTTGTTTATGATCCTAAAGGCATTGATGCCGACAAGCTGAAATTTGTTATGGAGCTGAAGAATGTTAAACGCGGAAGGATCAAGGAATATGCTGATAAATACAGTGTTGAATATTTTGACGATCAAAGGCCATGGATTATAAAGTGCGATATCGCCATGCCAAATGCCACCCAGAATGAGATTAACGAGGAAGAGGCTAAAACGCTTATAAAGAATGGCTGCATCTGTGTTTCCGAAGGAGCAAACATGCCCTCAACTCTCGAAGCTGTGGAAATCTTCCTGAAAGCAAAGATCCTTTATGGCCCGGGCAAAGCTGCAAATGCAGGCGGAGTGGCAACCTCAGGACTTGAGATGACTCAAAACTCCATGAGGCTTCCATGGACACGCGAAGAGGTTGATGAAAGACTCCATATGATCATGAAGAGTATACATGCTACATGTGTAAAGTATGGTACAAAGGAAGATGGTTTTGTCAATTATGTTGATGGTGCCAATATCGGGGGCTTTGTCAAGGTGGCCAACGCAATGATAGCCCAGGGAGTTGTATAATGCAGCTGGCTGATACACATACCCATCTTTATCTTCCGGAATTTGATCCCGACAGGGACGAGATGATAGACAGAGCTGTTGCCGGTAATGTGGTAAAGCTCCTGATGCCGAACATAAACATACATACTGTTGATGCCATGTTGTCGGCAGCAGATAAATATAAAGGTATTTGCTACCCGATGATCGGTCTTCATCCGACTTCAGTTAAAGAAGACTTCAATGACCAGCTTGAAAAACTTGAAGAGATATTCACACAATATAATTTTATAGCAATTGGCGAGATCGGTATTGATCTCTACTGGGATGTGACTCTTCTTAAGGAACAAACTGAAGCTTTCAGAAGACAGGTTGCTTTTGCGATATGCAAAAGACTGCCTGTTGTTATTCATTCAAGGAAATCGATTCATGAGACATTTTCTGTTCTTGATGAATTCAGGGGACAGGGACTTAAGGGCGTATTCCACGCATTTTCAGGAGATCTGAAGGATGCTGAAAAAGCTGCGGGCATGGATTTTAAGCTTGGGATCGGGGGACCGCTTACTTTCAAAAACTCCGGACTGGATATAATAGTACAGGAAATTGGTTTAGAGCATATTATACTTGAAACCGACGCTCCTTACCTCGCCCCGGATCCCTACAGGGGGAAAAGAAATGAGAGTTCGTATATTTGCATCATAAATAAGAAGCTGGCAGAGATCCTTGGAAAGTCAGAGGAAGAAACTGCATCTGTCACCTTTGAAAATTCACGCCGGCTTTTCAATATCTGATGAATACATGAATAAGAAAAAAGAGATTTCCGTACTTATAATATATACCGGCGGTACGATCGGAATGGTCCATGATCCGAAAACAGGTTCGCTTGTGCCGATCGACTTTAAGAATATAACTGATCATGTCCCTGTGCTTAACAGCTTTGGAATTAACCTTCAATCAGTTTCATTTGATCCGGTAAAAGATTCCTCGAATATTGACCCCGACATGTGGGTAAAAATGGCTGAGACCATTGAAGGCAGTTATAACGATTTTGACGGATTCGTGGTTCTGCATGGAACGGATACGATGGCTTATTCAGCATCGGCATTAAGCTATATGCTTGATAATCTCTCAAAGCCTGTAATATTTACTGGGTCGCAGCTGCCGATAGGCCTTCCCCGCACTGATGGCAGGGAAAATCTTATCACATCAATCGAGATCGCCGCTGCAAATGACAAAGGATCACCTCTTGTCCCGGAAGTCTGTATCTATTTCGATAATGAGCTGACACGTGGTAACCGCACGACGAAACTCAGTGCAGAACATTTTGATGCATTTAACTCACCGAATTATCCAGCCCTGGCACATGTCGGACTGCATCTTAAATATAATTTTGATGATATCCGGTATCCCGGAAAAAACCCTAAGCTGAAGGTCCACAAATCATTTGACAATAATGTTGCAATCCTGAAGCTCTTTCCTGGCATAAACAGGAACTTTGTCCGGGCTGTCATTAATACTAAAGGGTTGAAGGGGCTTATTATTGAGACATTTGGATCAGGCAATGCACCAACGTACAGATGGTTTCTTGATGATCTCAAGGATTTTATCGGCAGGGGCGGCATTATTTTCAATGTGACGCAATGTCACGGCGGGAGTGTTGAGATGGGATTATATGAGACAAGCCGTGAGATGCTGGCAGCCGGAGTTGTCGGTGGTAAGGATATTACTTCTGAGGCATCGGTGACCAAGCTTATGTTTTTGTTGGGCAACTGTTCATCAAGAGAAGAGGTTATAAAATGTTTAGGCATTCCTATTGCCGGAGAGATCTCTTAAAAGGACTGTTATCAAAATATTTTTGTAATTTGCGCCGCCTGATTTTCATTGCAGGTCATATTTTATTCCTCCTTCGCTAAAGCTTCGGAGGACGAAGGGAGAGATGCAGGAGTGGCTTAACTGGCACGCCTGGAAAGCGTGTGTATCTCAAAAGGGTACCGGGGGTTCGAATCCCCCTCTCTCCGCCTTCCGGATCACTCCCGCAGCATGCTGCGGGATTTTTATTTTCTGCAGTACGAACCAGGCTTGCCTGAGTGAGAACGGCAGAAAATAAAAAGACCTTATGAGCGAAGTGAATAAGGGAGTGATCCGGAATGCAGGTCCCTTTCCAGGGATCACGACCGAACGAAGTGAGGTCGTAATCCCTTTTAATCACATGTACTCACCCCCCTTCCCCCTCTCTGCTGAAGCAAAGAGGGGGCGTATCGCATTATCAATTAGTTCTTTACTAAATGTAGCTTGCTTTCAAAAAAGGGCTAAAAGTAAAATAAACAATCCCGTAAGGATTTATTTTGTCGGGGAAGGTTCTCTACCAGGGATCGCCGAAGGCAATCCCACGATAATACCCGTAAGGATTCATTGAAGCTTTGCAGGGTACTCCCTTATGGATCGCAAGCGAATCAAGTAATCCCTGGTTATCAGAGGTTTTCTTCTTAGTTAATCAATTTTAAAAAAATATTTATTAAAAGTATTGTTAATTAATTAACAATAGCTATCTTTGTCCTATTAATATAGTAGGATATATAGGATATAAAATATTTACAAAAATGAAAAATGCAATTAAAATACTGATAATACTTTCTTTAGCCGGATGGCCATTAATTTCTGCAGGACAGAAATTTGAATTGTCAGAAGCCGAAACAGCTATAGCAATTAAGGGAACATCATCCCTGCATGACTGGGAGATGAACCTGGAAGCATACAGTTCAGCTTTTCAGCTGAACCGGGAAGGGTCACAGATAAAAGGGTTCGATAATGTCACATTCAGCTGCAAGACAACCGATATTAAAAGTGAATACTCGCTGATGGATAAAAAGACCTATGCTGCACTCAAAGCTGATGTTTTTCCTGAAATAAAATTCAGCGGGTTATCAAGTTCAGCAATGGTCACAGAAGACAAAACATTCTCTGGAAATCTTAAAGGAAAACTCAATGTCGCAGGTGAAACAAGGGATGTTACAATACCTTTTAAGGGGACTTTTGCTGACAGTAATACAATTAACATAACTGCCTCAACCGATCTGAAAATGAGCACTTTTAATATCACTCCTCCCACTGCAATGCTGGGTACCCTTAAAACGGGAGATCAGATATCGGTTTTGCTCTCCTTGCATTTTGTATACACAGAAAAACAGAATGCCCGATCTACAGGTGACTAACTAAATAGAAATAAAAAACAAAATATCCACATTTAAAAGAGTTAACAATTATGAAAAATTTTTTAGCAATTATTTTTACTCTGGTTACTGCAACAGGGGTTTACGGACAACAATTTGAAGAATCGGTTGCAGATACAGTGAATTTTGATAAGCCAAAAGTGCGTGTAGGAGCTGATTTTGCGATGCAGTTCCAGGCACTTGATCATCATGCCGATACTGCCCGCCTTATACCTCTGGGAAAAGGAATAAACCTTCCCACAGCCAATTTTGTTATAAATGCTACCCTTGCAGATGGAATAGAAGTGAACCTGACCACATACCTGTCGGCACGCCATCATAACGAGGCATGGGTAAAAGGAGGATATCTTTTGATTGACAAACTGCCATTTATTAATTCTGCAGCTATTGACAAGGCAATGGAATTCCTGACATTCAAAATCGGTGTAATGGAACTGAATTACGGGGATGCTCATTTTCGCAGGACCGACAATGGCCATGCTATAAATAATCCTTTTGTAGGTAATCACATAATTGATGCATTTACTACCGCTCCGGCTTTTGAAGCCCTGTACAGAAACAAAGGAATTATCCTTATGGGTGCAGTTACAACAGGAACCCTTAAACCATCACTGGTTGGGTATAGCGCTTCCACAACGATATATACTCCCTATAATGTGGCAGAAGAGCTTGGATTCTACGGGAAAGCAGGTTATGACAAACAATTGACGGAAGATTTCAGACTCAGGGCAACAGTGTCTGCATACCATGTTTCAAAGCATCATTTCGGATCACTCCATAATGGCGACAGGACCGGATCGCGTTTCTACCTGGTAATGCAGAGAGCAACAAACAGTGCAGGTGATGTCGATCAGACTGCAAATGCTTTTACCGGTAGATGGGGGCCGGGTTTAACAAATAAGGATAACTCGCTGATGGCAAACTTGTTCACAAAGTATAAAGGCCTTGAATTCTTCGGTACTTATGAAAGTATTAAAGGCACTTCACTCAGCGGAGCGGATTTTAATTTCTCACAATATTCATTGGAAGGCCTGTACCGTTTTGGCAAAGAAGAAAACTTCTTCGGAGGCGTCAAATATAATGCAGCCAAAAATCAGACTGACAGTAATATAAACCGGCTTGAAATAGGTGCCGGCTGGTTCATTACCAGGAACATTTTACTGAAAGCAGAATATGTAGATCAGAATTACCACGAATTCGCAGTTTATGGCGGAAATGCAGGATTTAATGGTGTCATGGTCGAATCTACTATCTCTTTCTGACAGGATTCGGGAAAAAGCCGCTTGCGATCTGAGATCTGAAAACAAAATATTAATTAACATGATTAGAATAGATATAAAGACACTAAATGGATATCGAATAGAGTCTGATATGACTGCCTGAAGCATGAAAAAGAATTTATTGATATTGTCGCTACTTCTTTGTTTTCCGTTGGCTGGTTTCATAATTGACAATAATGAACCTGGAGGGAAGGCGCCAGCCAATGGATTCATTGATATTACAGTCGAATCAAATGTTAACAGATTATTCTTCTCATATCCTTTAAGCAGGACGAGCATTTATGATGCAGGTGAATCAGGTAATGAAGAAAGTGAAGCGGTAAACATCATTGTTCCTGTCAGGGACTTCAGGTGCTCAAATGAAACTGCATTCAGGGATTTTCTGACTTTGCTGAAAGCTGATCAGTATCCCGAACTGTCAATTACGGTTCCTCAGGATTATCTGTTGCAGAATCCTCAAAATGAACAGGTAACAATTCATGACGTTATTATCAATATTGCCGGAGTATCAAAGAAATATGACATTGCCTGCAGAGTTGAAAATCGTAATTCGCAGGATTATATTCTTGTCGGAATTGTAAAGATCCGGTTTACCGACCTGAAAATTGAACCTCCGGTAAAATATTTTGGACTGGTTAAAATAAAAGATGAAGTTATTGTTAAATTTGGCTTCAGTTTAGAAGATTTCAATTTGGCAACTTATAAAAACTCAGGTTGAGATTCAATACAAGAATAAGGTATGGATTAAGGGCGATTCTTGAGATTGCACTTGATGAATCTGAAAATGGTGTTTTCCAGAAAGACATTTCAAAAAGTCAGAATATATCAGTCAAATATCTGGATAATATTATTTCTGCTCTTAAAACAGCTGGCCTTATAATAAATGCAAGAGGTAAAAAAAGCGGTTACAAGCTTACCCGCAAGCCGACTAAAATAAAAATCGTTGATGTATATAACGCTTTTGAACCCGGAGTGGTTGTGGTTGATTGTCTGAGTAGTAAATATGTATGTGAGCGTGCATCAAAATGCGGTGTGAGGGATTTCTGGGACGGCTTGAATAATACAATAATCGATTATCTGGAATCCTATACTCTTGAAGATCTGATTAAAGAGCACAAGCGCAAATCCTGATTTTGTTAACACATTATGAATTTATCATTCCGGCAGCTACAGTCTCGTTGGTTCCTTCCTCTATTAAAATCAAACTGCCTGTAATATTGTTTTTCTTGAAACCATCAAAATGTAAAGGTTTTGCCGTTCTGATACTTATATTAGCTATATCATTCATATTAACATTCAGGTCTGAATTTTCCTTTTCAAGAGTGTTAATATTCATTTTATAATTCACCGATTTGATAATGCATGCAGTTTCGTTACTATAAATTCTGACGAGATATTTTCCTCCGGCCTTTAATGGCCGCTCATTGAACCAGCATACCATCAGGTTTATATCCTGACCTGACAGCGGAAGTTCATTGTTCCTTACAATGAGATTGCCTCTGCTTATATCCACCTCATCTTCAAGAGTTATTGAAACTGAATCTCCTGTATTTGCTTCAGTAGCATTTTTGCCCATAATATTGATAGAACTGATCCTGGTTTTAATCATCGATGGCAATACTGTCACCTCATCCCCGGTCCACAAAGTACCACCTGCAACTCTTCCTGCATATCCCCTGTAATCATGATATTCCTCTGAAAGCGGGCGTATCACAGTTTGTACCGGGAAACGGGCTTCAGATGAGTTTTTATCTTTCCTTATTTCAATGGTTTCCAGTATTCGCAGGAAAGTTTTTCCCTCATACCATTTCATATTTTCAGATGGTTCAACAACATTATCTCCGTATTTGGCACTGATTGGTATATAGTGCACATCTGCAACATTGAGTTTTTGTGCAAGTATGGTCAATTCTTTCTTAATGCTTACAAATTCGGTTTCGGAATAATCTGTCATATCCATTTTGTTGATGCAGAATATGATGTGTCTGATATCAAGGAGTGATGCAATATAAGTGTGTCTCAGAGTTTGTTCAAGGACGCCTTTCCTGGCATCAACAAGTATCACGGCAAGATCAGCTGTGCTTGCTCCGGTAACCATATTCCTTGTGTACTGGATATGTCCCGGGGTATCAGCTATAATAAATTTACGCTCTGGGGTGGCAAAGTATCTGTAAGCAACGTCAATCGTGATGCCCTGCTCTCTTTCTGCCCTGAGCCCGTCAGTAAGAAGCGATAAGTCTACATCCTCTTTACCAAGACGTTTACTCGACTGGATAATATGGTCCATCTGGTCCTGAAAAATAGACTTGCTGTCGTACAATAACCGCCCTATCAGCGTGCTTTTTCCATCATCGACACTACCTGCAGTCGTAAATCTCAGCAGACTTTTATATCTGCTCTTCCCGTTAACTCCCATATATTTGATAATCTGAACTTATTTCCCTTACTATTCTGTTTTTCAGAAATGAAGAGCCATTTAAAAATACCCTTCCTTCTTTCTGTCCTCCATTGCCGCTTCAGATCTTTTATCATCATATCGCCCGCCTCTTTCAGTTACCCTTGTAGCGGCGATTTCAGAGATGATCTCTTCAAGCGATTCAGCCCGGGAAAGTGTCACACCTGTGCAGGTAATGTCACCAATGGTGCGGCACCTGACATCAGTTTCAAATACTTTTTCGGAAGGTTTTAGTTGCATAAATGGTGCCCATGCCAGATAGACATCATTGCGCTGAAATATTTTACGGCGATGTGTATAATAGAGGTCTGGCAATTTAATTTTTTCATACAGTATGTATTGCCATACATCCAGCTCTGTCCAGTTGCTGATAGGAAACACCCTGAAATGTTCTCCGAAATTTTTATGGCCATTAAATATATTCCATAACTCAGGTCTCTGGTTTTTAGGGTCCCACTGTCCGAATTCATTCCGGTGCGAGAAGAAGCGTTCTTTTGCCCTGGCTTTCTCTTCATCGCGCCTCCCTCCTCCTATAGCTACATCTATTTTTAATTCTTCAATACTATCAAGGAGCGTGACTGACTGTGCCTTATTGCGGCTTGAATTTATGCCGGTCTCTTCAAAAACTTTCCCCTGGTTTATGGAGTCCTGCACAAATCTGACAATAAGCTCAATATTCAGTTCTTTTGCCAGATTGTCCCTGAATTTCAGCGTTTCCTCAAAATTATGACCAGTATCGATATGAAGTAGGCTGAAAGGCATTCTTGCAGGCCAGAATGCTTTTTTCGCAAGATGGACCAGTACAATTGAATCCTTGCCGCCTGAAAAAAGAATTACTTTCTTTTCAAATTGAGCTGCTACCTCCCTCATTATGAAAATTGCTTCGTCTTCGAGTTCCTTAATATGTTCATTGTTAATTCTCATAATAACATTTTTTATCGGAAAGTGCCAACTGCACCTTGTCTATGACTGCCAATATACCTTTGGACCATTGTACCTTTGTACCGTTATTTTATATGGCATCCGCACTCCTTAAGTCCGTCAGTTTCCCACCACCATCTTCCCGACCGGAAATCCTCTCCAGGTTTCACGGCTCTAGTACATGGCTCGCAGCCGATGCTTACAAAATCCTTGTCGTGAAGTATATTATATGGCACGTTATTATTCTTAATGAAACTCTTAACCTCTTCGAATGACCAGTTGAAGAGAGGATAGAACTTGAACAGTTTCTTATCATTATCATATTCAAGGAAGTCCATTTTACCACGGTTGTCCGATTGGTCTGACCTGATTCCGGAAATCCATACCTTCCTGCCTTTAAGAGCCCGGTTCAGAGGAACCACCTTTCTCAGCCTGCAACACTCCTGTCTGTTTTCTTTCGAATAAAAAAAGCTAAATGGACCCTTTTCTGTCATCATGGATTCAACAGCCTCATGATCAGGAAAATATACCTTAATTTTCTTGCCATATTTTTTTATTGTTTCATTGAAGACCTTATATGTTTCAGGGAAAAGTCTTCCTGTATCCAGTGTAGCCACTTCGACAGGGAGATTATTCCTGAAAATATAATGGGTTATCGCCTGATCTTCTATCCCAAAGCTCGTAGTGAAAAGAACTTTGCCGGGGAAAAGTGATACCAGTATTCTTAAAGATTCAACTACTGATTTTCCTTTCAGCAATTTGTTCAGCTCTGTTATATTTAATTCTTCTCGCATGCGATTTTCTTAAATTATAAATTCTGATCCTGTGAATATGCGCCCATATTCTTTCATGGAAATAATAAAGTATTGTCTTGGTAATAACTTCAACGCTGCCTATTGATAATGCTAAAGTGACTTTCCCGGTTATAAAATAGCTTATTATCATTGTATCAAGGGTACCAACAATTCTCCAGGAGACAGATTTTATGAAACTTTTAATAGGCTTGTCTGCCCTGTCGCTGAATTTAAATATCCTTTTCTGCTGAGTTTTTCCCCCTGGCTGGTTTAAGATTACATCTAGCATTATTCAGATTTTTCGGTTCAAACAAAAATAGAACCGCTGATCAACAGAATGATTGGCAATTATGCTGTAAAGCGATTGGTATTTATACATATACTGTTATATGCAAACATCTCCATGCTTTGTTAAGTATATTTTGCCAATGAAAACCGGCTACCGGTAAAAAGAATGAGGGCGGGAGGGGGAGAACACAGGAGGGCGGGAGGGCGGGAGGGCGGGATGTGAAGAAAAAAGGGTACTCGGTTCTCGTTCCTCGGTGCTCGGTAGCACGAGTAAAGTACCTAAACTCCCCAGAACCCAGAACCGAGGACCCAGGACCATTTTATTCTAAAATTATTTTCCTCGTCGCCAGGTACTTGTCAATCTTCAGATTTATGAAATAGATCCCTTTTGATTCGCTGCTAAGATCAATTTCTGTTTTGTAATGTTCTGTGGTCTTTTCTGACCTTATATTCCTGATCTGTTTACCCTGCTCTGTAATTATATCTATGCTGAGTTCTCCGAAGATATTATTGTCTATTTGAACCGTGAACAATCCTGTTGTCGGATTCGGGTATATATTCAATCCTTCAAACGGATCAATATCATCTGTACCTGTATAACCTGTCGGTACTGCATAAACATCACTCCTTGTAAAGCATCCCTGGACATTTGATACACTCACCTGGTACATTCCAACCTTACTGCCAGCTACATAATAATAGCTCTTTGCCCCCTCTATGAGATCCCCGTTACAGTACCACCTGTAATCTTTTGCTGTGGTGTTGCTGCATACCAGGTACCAGATCGCTGGTCCGCGAATATAGATCGTCGGCTTGGCCGGCGACTCCGGAAGATAAATAGGAACGGTATCTGATTCAATCACACAGTCGCCGAGAGTAACCTTCAGCTTGTAGATCCCTTTTTCATATAATTCAATGTACGAAAGAGTATCGTTCCCCTGCTCCACACCGTCCTTGATCCACATATAACTATATCCCGGCATTGTATTGCCTGCACTAAGTCTTATCGGATCCTCTCCCGGGCATACTCCCGGTGTATAATTGGTCTTCTCAAGATCAGGCTTATCAGGTGACGGTTTTACTGTTACACTTACCGGTGATGTCCTTACAGTGCATCCTGATGAGTTAGAGATATCAAGCTGATAGGTCCCGGATTCTGTGGCTGTGTAGCTGTTTGTATTTGCTCCGGTTATTAATCCGGATTCGTTTCTCCAGTTATACGAATATCCTGTTGTCGCCGGTACACTCAGTATCACCGATCCTCCCTGGCAAAAGATTGCAGAACCACTAAGGCTTATGTTCCCGGCTGCTGGTGACTCATTGACTTTGACATCAACTGAGTTTGTTGAGGATACAGAACATCCGTTTGCATTTGTGATTGTCAGAGTATATTTACCGTTGTTCTTTGCCGTGAATCGACTTGTATCAGTCCCCACGGCGCCTTCGTTTAGCTTCCACTGATATTTATAGTTAAGTGTATTTGTTACACTTAATACTGTAGAATCGCCCTGGCAGAATTCGATTGACCCGGTGTTCGTAATATAGGGTGATACAGGACCTGGATTAACGGTCACAGTAATTTGGCTTGAAGTGGCAACACAATTCGCCTGGGTATTTGTCACCTTTACTGAGTATGCCCCGGAATTAATCTTAACATTATATGAGCTTGTATCGGTATTGATCAGATCATTGTTATCAAGTCTCCATTGATAAGTATATAATGGATTATACTCAGCAATAAGCTGTACACTGTCTCCCTGACAGAAGGTCGTTTTCCCGTTTACTGATACAGCTGTATTTGGGATGGCAGCTACAATAACTTCTTTAGTTGTGCTGTCGGCGCAGCCGTTGGTAGCAATCGCTCTCAGTTTTGTCTGGTATGTACCTCTAAGCGAATAGGTATGTGTGCCCGGATTCTGAGCGGAAGATGTAGTACCATCACCAAAGTCCCAATCCCAGCTGCTTATTGTTAAGCCGTTCAGGTTGGTGTTGTTTGTAATTGCAGTTGTTGTTCCCTCGCATACATTGGGTGCTGTAAAGGATGTTGCAGGACGGAGCTTCACAATCACATCCTGCTCAAGAGAATCTTTAACGCCGGTAGTACTGGTTATGATAAGTTTTACCAGGTAGGTGCCGCTTGCCAGATATGTATGCACAGGATTTTGCGAAGAAGATGTTGTACCATCCTTGAAATCCCATTTCCAGGAAGCAATGCCATCGGTAGCTACCGACTGGTCTGTAAAATGAGTAGCAAATCCCTGGCAAACAACATCGGAACTGAAGAATGCCTGTGTGTTTTTTACAACGAATGAATCAACTGCAGACCATTCCCCTCCCAGGTAGCCCTGATCAATAGCTTGGACACTCCAGTAATACTTGCCTGATGTTAGGTTTTTAATAACAAATGATGTATCTGCAAATGCGTTACCCATTTTAACAACGCGGCGAAAACCTGAACTCGAATCAGACTGAGATGATAATATATCTGATTTTCCATAGCCGGATCCAATTCTTACATTATAAGTTAATGCTTTATAATAAGTTTCATCTGTTTTCACAGGAGCCCAACTTAATTTTATTCCTGCCGGTTGAGAGGCAGAATGTAATTTTTCAGGTACAGCAGGCTTTTTATTGACCGAATAATTTCCTGCTTTCATTATTCTATTATTTCTATATACTTTCGAATCAATAAGTAAATCCAGATCGCCATCGTTATCATAATCACCCCACATAGAACTTAGTCCATTCAAATAGAGGCCTGTTAATTCAGTAAAAGTGTTATTGCTATTATTATGATAGATTTTAGACGTTTCCCCCCAATAAGTTGAAATTAAAATGTCCAGATAGCCGTCATTGTCAAAATCTCCCGGGGAAATTGAACCTTCAAATACTCCTCTTAAATTAATATTTGTTTGCTCCGTGTAACTATTATTACCATTGTTCCGATATAATATAGTTTTGCTCCATCCCCCCAGGCAAATATCAAGATAGTTGTCATTATCGTAATCAATCCATAAAGAGGGAGTATTAATACCACCTTCAGTCGTAATTGCCACATTCTGTTCAATAAACGTATTATTTCCATTATTTCTAAATATTTTAGATATCCAACCTGATCCTATATCTCCTGCCAATAAAATATCCAAATATCCATCATTGTTAAAATCGCCCCAATCAGCATAACCATTAAATATTCCTGGTAGTTCAATGCCGGTTTGTTCATTGAATGTACCATCCCCGTTGTTTCTGTAGATTTTAGAAACCGGATTATAATCCACAAAATCTGTTGCTCCTGTTAATAAAATATCTAAATTCCCATCGTTGTCATAGTCGCCCCAAACTGTTGAACTCCTCCAAATGCCTGGCAATGAAATATTATCTCGTTTAGTAAAAGTGTTATCTCCATTGTTACAGTAAATTGTTGAAATCAGGCCTGTACTTGTTTCTCCTGTCAATAATATATCTAAATCATCATCATTATCATAATCACCCCATGTTCCCGAACCATATTCTACGCCTGTTAAAGAAATTCCTGTTTGCTCCTCAAATGAACCATCACCATTATTCCGATAGATATTGGAAATTGGATTTCCAGAAGAGAAACCGAGAGATCCTGTATGTAGTATATCCAGATCCCCATCATTGTCATAATCACCCCAAGCTACAAAACTGGGGTATGTATTTGGTAGAATAGAACTACTCAATTCTGATAAAAGAGTTGAACTGAAAGTGCCAGGATTTCCATCTCCGATAGTCCTGAAATACAAAGGTGATCCATTTATTTCAATATATTCAATAGACTGTATATCATAGCTATACCCTTCACTTAATCCATAAATTGTTGTACTATCAGCCTTGCCATTATATACACAAAACCAGTCTGTGGCACCTATTTTGTCTCCTTTTCCAAAATATGGGTCAGGATGATAGATTGTCCCATTAACCGGTAAGGCTAATCCTGAAGGAGATGATATCCTGGCAAACAGAACCCGGCGTATTCCATTTCCGTTTGTCCATCGAATTAATAATGAATTACTGGTTTTTATAAAAGCTTGCAGATCTTTCGCCTGTATGCTGTCTGATGAAGTAACTTGTTCTTCAGCAAAATTACTTGCCATTCTTCCTTTGTCAACAGCCTGGACAGTCCAATAATATTGGCCACAGGGAAGCTTAATGCTATAACATGTATCATGTAAAAGATATGATGAAGTAGTAAAAAGTAATTTCCCATTAGCCAGAGCCTGTCCGGACTTAATTTCGTTTCCACCGGGTGTTGTCCCGATACGTAAATTAAAGGTTATTCCTTGTGCAGGAGTTGTGTTATCTGAGGATTTATCCCATCTGAATACAACATGATCATTTTCCCAAGTTGAATTTAACCCTACAGGAGTGCTTGGTTTAATATTATTGTCTAAAATTTCATTTCGATATATTTTTGATATCTCGCCGAAATTGGTGGATCCTGTTAAAACAATGTCCAGATCACCATCATTATCATAATCGCCCCAAGCCACAGAACTCCAATCAACTCCATCTAAGATAATGTCATTTTGTTCTGAAAAAGTATTATTGTTCTCATTTTTGTATATTTTGGAAATTCCCGAGCCCGTCAGTAAAATATCAAAATCACCATCGTTATCATAATCACCCCAGGCTGCTGAGCCATAATCTACTGGCATTAACACATTTCCTGTTTGTTCTGAAAAAGTACTATTTCCATCATTTTCGTAGATTTTTGAAATCCCTGAGCCTGCCAATAAAATATCGAGATCACTATCGTTATCATAATCACCCCAGGATGCTGATCCGAGATAAATGGTTTCTAAAGTTATATCACTTAACTCGGTAAAATTAAACATTCCATCATTCCTGTAAATTTTGGAAACTCCGCCAGTACTGCCGGTTAAAAGGATATCCAGGTCATTATCATTATCATAATCGCCAATAGCCACACGACCAAATGGATCATGAGCGAAAGTTGTGCTAGTCTGGTCTGTAAAGCCACCATCACCATCGTTGCGATACAATTTTAAAATCCTTAAGGAAGAACCACCGTTAAATCCTTGTAATATAATATCCAGATCGCCATCATTATCAAAATCACCCCATAATGCTGAGCTCTCCATTACTCCTGGCAAGAAGACCTGTGTTTGTTCGGTAAAACTATTATTTCCATTATTACGGTATATTTTGGAAATATATTCTGAATAATTTCCGCCTGTCAATAAAATGTCAAGATCACCATCGTTATCGTAGTCGCCCCAGGCTGCTGAACCCGTATGGATTGCTATTAATTCAATGCTTGTCTGTTCAGAAAAAGTATTATCCCCGTTGTTTTTAAAGATCTTAGACCCTAAAAAACCGCCAGTTAACAATAGATCCAGATACTCATCATTATTATAATCTCCCCAGGCAACAGAACCTCTATAAAGTCCTGGTAAAGAAATACCCGTTTGCTCTGTGAATATTGTATTTATTTGTGATGGATTTTGATAAGCTGAGGATTTCAGATAGTTCTCCCTTCCAGATGCCCCGTTATATTCACAGACATGTACTGAATAAACAGTATTTGGGACTAATCCATTAATAACTACTGAATTAGAGGTCCCATTATATACACATTCCCAACCATCCGGGGTTAAATCATTTACATTATAAGTAATGCTATCAATCGGATCAGCCATTCCTGTTATAGTATCTTTTATAAATACAATACGTTTTGTTCCACCACCTTGTGACCAAGTGGCTGTGACCTGCGTTGCCTGTATATCACTAAATGAAATACAACATGCCTGTGTTACAGGCCTGTAGAATGGCATAGTAAAACTCTGTTCTTCGCTGAAATTGCTGCCCTGAAGGCCAGCGTCTATTGCCTGTACTGTCCAATAATAGGTCTTATCCGGAGAAAGGTCTTTGATTGAATAGCCTTCCAATCGCCATTGAATATTTCCAAGTCTGGTTATAAGTCTCTTCCCATTCTCTTCGTCTGATTCTCTAAATGCATGGGGGGGACATTTATATATACTCTGTCCGGATTCGTAGATATATAAATTATATGTGAGACCGTCTTGTGGAGTCTCTGTGTCATAAGATTTATCCCAGGTAAAAGTTACTGTATTGTCATTAATTACTGCATTTAAGTTTGATGGCATTCCTGCCTTTATATTCGGATTAATAAGTTCATTGCGATAAATTTTGGTACATCCTGATCCTGATAATAAAATATCCAGATCACCATCATTATCATAATCACCCCAGGCTACAGAACCATTACTTATTCCTGTCAATACAATTTCGGTTTGTTCAGTAAAACTATTGTCACCGTTGTTGCGATATATTTTGGCAAGTTCTGAACCTGCTAATAAAATATCCAGATGACCATCATTGTCATAATCTCCCCAGGCTACGGAACTACCAGAAACTTCTTCCAGGTTAATGCTTGTCTGCAAGGTAAATGAATTGTCATGGTTGTTACGATAGACTATTGATGTGTCTCCTGAATTTGTAGTTCCTGTTAATAAGATATCCAAATCACCATCATTATCATAATCACCCCAGGCAACTGAACCATCATATACCCCTATTAATTTTATTTCTGTTTGTTCAGTAAATGTATTGTCGGCATTATTGCGAAAGATTTTGGATATATTGATAGCATTTAAAAGACCAGTTAATAATATATCCAAATCACCATCGTTGTCATAATCGCCCCAGGCCACAGAACTCCAATCAACTCCATCTAAGATAATGCCATTTTGTTCAGTAAAAGAGTTGTCACTATTGTTACAAAATATCTTAGAAATCCCAGATCCTGTCAATAAAATATCCAGATCACCATCGTTGTCATAATCACCCCAGGCAGCCGAACTACGTCCTACTAAGGGTATAGCAATACTTGATTGTAACGTAAAAGTATTATCACCATTGTTTCGATAAATAACATTTTGATCATTAGTACTAAAACCAGTCAGTAATATATCCAGATCTCCATCATTATCATAATCTCCCCAATCTACTGAACCTAACGCACAACCTATCATCGAGATTCCGGTTTGTTCAGAGAAAGTATTATTACCATTGTTTTTATAGATTTTGGTAGTATAGCTACCTGATATTATTATATCCAGATCACCATCATTGTCATAATCACCCCAGGCTACTGAACTACCTGTCATACCGGGTAGTGAAATATCAGTCTGTTCGACAAAAGTCTGGGAATAAAGGTCAGGGATCTTTAGTAAAAGTAATAAAACTACAACCTGGATCTTTAGAAGAATTCTATTCATCTCTATCAGGTTTAAAGAAATATTTTTGAAAGTTAGACCAAAAATGACTAAAAGTCAAATTTTCAATCAGTTGTTTGACTAATGGAGAGGATGTTGGGACGAAGAAGAAAGAGGGGGATATCCTCCTTCGCCAAGGCTATGGAGGACAATGGATGGCGGGAGGGCGTGAGGGGGGGAAGGGGAGAAAAAATATTGTTGCAAGTTGTAACCTGCAACATTTTCAGTCCCTAATCACTCCCCTGACCCCTTTCCCCGGATATACACTCTCCACAAGCCTGCCCTCATTTACGACCGGTACCCCATTTACAAGAACATACTGAATCCCTTTTGAATACAACGCCGGTTCTTCATAGGTCGCCTGGTCAATGATCTGATCAGGATCAAAAATTGTAATGTCGGCATCAGCGCCAACACTTATCCGACCTTTATTTTTGAAAACCGGAGCAATCTTTTCAAGCCTCTGTGCAGGCATTATTGTTATTTTCCTAAGTCCCTCTGTAAGAGATATTATCTTTTCTTCCCTGACATATTTTCCCAGTAATCTTGCAAAAGAACCAGCTCCTCTAGGATGACCCTTCCCCTCTTTCAGTGTCCCGTCACTGGCTATGATAACCAACGGGTCGGCAATGGTAGATTTAACAATTTCTTCAGGGATAGAATGTGCAATGACCATCCCTCCTGTCTTTCTGTATTTTGCAAAGCTTTCTTCAGTAAGCCTTTCACCGTTAGCAATCCACTGCAGGTCACCATAAACAATCCCCCATGAGCCCCTCCAGTCGCCATCATAAACGGCTGATTCAATATAGGTTTGCGTGGCTGTGTATGGATAACACTCCACAGAAATATCGAGTCCATGAGACCTAGCTTTAGCTATCATCTGAAGCATCTGCGGAGTGAATCTGAATCCCATACTTGTAACATGAACAACATGAAGCGGAGCACCTGAAATTGCAGCTGCAGATATCACCTCTTCAAGTGCTGCAATGCAGCTGTTGGGCTCTTTCAATCCAGCGTAGCGTATATGAACATAACAAGGTGCATTATACTTAGCAGCTGCTCTGAACATTTCAAGGATCTCCCATCGTGAAGCAGCAGGAGTATACATAATTCCAAAACCTGCACCAATAGCCCCGCAATCCAAACCATGCTCAATACCTTTCTTTAATATTTCAATCTCTTCATCCGAAGCTTCTTTATAAGCCGCATCGGCAACCGGTGCAAAATCTCCCGGATCATCCATAAGTTCAATCCGTAATGGAATATGCCCAACACTGACACCATGATTTATTATTGCATTACCCTCCCTTTCACTGTACCATCTGTCAATATCTGATGTACCCATTTCCAGCTCCAGGGCTGTTGTGACACCATCCATCACTTTATACCTGTAGTTCTCCTGATCCTGGCCATGCTGGTGAATGTCTATGAATCCGGGAGAGACAACCAACCCCGGGGCATCAATTACTTCTTTCCCTGTAATAACTTTTCCTGTAATCAATCGGATTTTCCCTTCCCTGATCCCGACATTCCTGATTGCATCAAGCTGTGTTCCGGGATCAATCACCCTGCCATTCAGAATAACTATATCGAAATCGCTTTTACCGGTTGTTGATGAATTGGCGCAGTTTTGGTTTATGAGTAATACAATCATTAATACCAAACCAATAAGGATTTTTTGTGTTTGCATTAATATATTTGGTTTCATATCAAACATTTAATTTCAAATAAATATAAAAAAATTGATATCTTATAAGAAATTTTTTGCCATGAAAATCGTCGACATAACACCCGAAACAGAAAAGGACTACTTCTGCTGCCTTGAGGAATATTCAGAAGAAATGAAAGAGGCAGGCGATTATAAACAGCATTGGTACAGCCTGAATAAAGACAAAGGCCTCAAAGTAAAATTCGTCCAGGATGACAACGGGACAACAGCCGGTATGATACATTATATCCCGATAGAGTATTCAATGTTTGAAGGAGAGAACCTGTATGTTGTACTTTGCATCTGGATTCATGGCCATAAACAGGGCCGGGGTGATTTCCGGAAAAAAGGAATGGGCAAAGCCCTTCTGAAAGCTGCCGAAGAGGATGCAAAAGAGATGGGAGCTGACGGACTTGTAACATGGGGACTTGTAATCCCGGTATTCATGCGGGCAGCATGGTTTAAAAAGCATGGATATAAAAGTGTTGATAAAACCGGTATTATGCGATTAATGTGGAAACCATTCAACGAAAAAGCAAAACCGCCAAAGTTCATCAAGCATAAAATGCGGCCGGCCAAAGGTGAAGGTAAAGTCAATGTAACCATGTTTAGAAACGGATGGTGCCAGACATATAATATTGCATGCGAGCGAGCATTAAGGGCTGCAAAAGATTTTCCCGGAAAAATTGATCTTGTTGAATATGATACTAATGACAGAGAGATAATTAAGGAATGGGGCATCCATGAAGCGCTGTTCATTGATGGCAAAGAGGTGAGAGTCGGGCCTCCCCCATCTTATAAGTCTATCAGGAAAAAGATCGAAAAGAAAGTGAGAAAAATCAATATTAATTAACAACTATAACTTTCGCCAAAGGAATTATAATATCCTCTCTGTTACTTTCATTACATACTTCTGATATCACCTGACCGGCTTATCACCTTGTGATCAGGGTGGTATGCAAAACGGCAGGTACTGCACCTATGTATGGTCCCCCCCAATCAGTTTCATCACCATTCCGGATGCGCAGGATTTTGAATTTTCCATTCTCATACCATCCCTCTTCAACTTTCAGATATTGCCAGGCCTTTCCTGCGTTGGACCCAACAGGACGGAAAGTAAACCGGCAGAAGGTACCAGTCAGAATAAACTCATTCTCACCCAGTTGCACAATCATCGCCTTGCCGACTGGGCGGGTATTGGTTTGCGCTCTGCGTCCGCCTGCAGCGCTGAACGACACAATGGCTTGCCAGGCTCCGAGATCGATGGTTTGTTCGGCATGGTCCTCCCTTTCCACAACGGCTTTTATTTTTCCTTCGAAAGCCCATTTTGCCAGTTCTCTCATCATAGGGCCGGCCATAGCGTATTCCTGTGCAAGAGGGGCCAGCCGGGCTGCGGTCTCTGCCTCTCCTTCACCCCGACCATTATCGTCTATGCCAAACGGTGAAAAACCAATTCCTCCATGAGCAAGGATCGCATAAAAATATCGTGCGTATTCCTCTCCGGAACCAATTTCCGGCACGAATAAGGCGTTGTCAGGACGCGAATACAATTCAATCACCTTCAGCGCGCGTTCGCTGTCTGACATGTAGATATCAGGAGCCAGCAAATCTATGGCAGGAGCTGTCACTTTCCAGATCGGGATCACATTGTCTGTCGGGCCTCCGCTTTCGTAAGTTGATGCACTGGGATTGCTTATCGGATCGCGTAGTGCAGCATTCACGTACAACGGCAATGGATTTACTGATTTGCCAGCCTCAGCAATGTACCCGACGTACCGGGCGACTGACCAGGCATGGAAATACTCATCAGCATCGGTTCCGAAAACCTGCTGCCAGGTCCCCCTGGCAATGACCGGCTTGTTCAGCGCTTTAAGTATCTCGGGTTTAAGCAGTTCCTCCGGCACAGATCCTTCAAAAAGTTCCTGGGCTTCAGGAGAGTAATCACGCACACTCCCCCAGGATCCTGGTTCATTTTCAACCTGTACCATCAGTACTGTATGCTGAGGATCGGCTTTTTTCAAATACACCATCACGGCTGAAAAAGCTTTTGCATCGGCTTCCATCGCAGCCTGTGTGTGGGGTGAAGGCGAATCAACCGGCTGACCATTACGGCCGATAATGTTGGGATATTTCATGGCATCGCGCTTCATCCATTCGGGCATATAGTGATTGCTTCCGTTTTTCCAGGTGCCAAACCAAAGAATCACAAGATGCACCTTATGCTCCCGCGCTTGCGTAAGAAGTGTATCTACAAGCGAAAAGTCATACTTCCCGGGCTGCGCCTCAATCTGTTCCCAGTAAATCGGAATTTCAAGGGTGTTAGCGTGCATAGCTTTAATCGCCGACCATACTGCCGGCAGCATTCCCGGCCAGGCGCTGGAGTTATGTGCCTGGCCTCCCAGGATCAGGAATGGCTGCCCGTCCACGATAAGGGCATGACGACCATCCTTTTCGACAATCGTCGGCATAATTCTCTCATCGGACTGGCAATAGACCGAGCCAAACGACAACAAAACTGCTGCACATCCCATGGCTATCACCCGCATTATTGTTTTCTTTTTCATTATTGTAATCATTTTCATTAGAATATTCCTCCATATATTTTATTTGCTTAATCTTGTTGAAACAACTTGCATAACAGCATCTTTCAGATCAGCTGAGGAAGCAGTAATACGGATATTCCCGCTTTTTTCAGTTGACTGGATTACTGCAAGTGCCAGTCCGTTAAAGGTGTTCCGCTGTTTGCTTTTCATCGGCGTTTTGTCCTGGGGATTGCCGTTATCTGTGCCAATCAGTATTCCCTCACCCTCAACCATAAATTCAACAAGGTTATTCGCATCGGGAACAGTCAATCCGTTTTCGTCAATAATTTCCGCTTTAACATTGACAATATCCCAGGCATCTGCACTAAGTTCCATTTTATCCGCTGATAAACGTATAGCTGCAGGTTTGGAGGTTGTAAGTACCTCCTCCGTTACAATTATCCCGTTCTTTTTGCCCACCGCCTTCAGGGTGCCGGTCTCATAGGGTACGTCCCATGTTAAATGCAGATCAGATGTGGCAGGTGCAATATATGGACGGGTATATGTATTCCATGCTTTAGTGTGACCTTGCTGGGGAAAGACATAAGATTTTTTACCAAATGACCTGCCATTCAGGAAAAGTTCAACAGTGTCACAATTGGTATATACAATTACTGAAATAACCCTGCCTTCATTACCTTCCCAATTCCAATGAGGGAAAAGATGAATCATAGGCTCTCTGGTCCATTGGCTTCTATAAAAGTAATACCCGTCTTTGGGAAAACCACAAAGATCAATAACACCCGAACTTGAATTCTTATACGGCCAGCCGGCTTCTCCAAGATAATCAATCGCTGTCCACATAAAATCACCTATGACATAATCATTTACCAGAGTAAATTTCCATAATTGCTCAGACTGGATCATACCTGACCTGTAATCTCTTGAACGGCCCGGCCGTCTTTCAGGCAGGTCTCGTTCTATTGAATATTGCCCTCTGATGCCACCTACAGAAATATTTTCTGTCCCTATCATTTTCCAATCCGCATGATCATGTCTGTCTACGCTGTAATATAATTCTCTGCGTTCATTCCATCTGTCAACATAATTATAGCCAACGATATCCTGTAATTCAAGGAAAGGAAGTTTTGCGGGGCCGTCGCCGGCGGCAATTCTGTCGTTCGCCTGAGTTACCGGCCGGGTGGGATCTTCCTTATGGAATACTTCAACCAGCTTCTGCAGTACTTCACTGCCGGTTTCGGATACCTGTTCAATGACTTCATTTCCGGCGCTCCATATCACAATGGATGGATGATTACGGTCGCGCCGGATCATGGAAAGCAAATCTGATTTCCACCATTCTTCAAAATATAAATGATAGCTGAAGTCCACCTGTCCTTTTTTAAGTATCCATTCATCGAAGATTTCATCCATAACCAGGAATCCCATTTTATCACACAGGTCAAGAAATTCCGGCGCAGGAGGATTATGTGATGTCCGGATGGCATTGCAACCCATATCTTTGAGCAGTTGCAGCCGCCTTATCCATGCCTGTTCCGGAACTGCAGCTCCAAGACAACCTGCATCGTGATGCAGACATACACCATTCATCTTTACGTGCTTACCATTAAGAAAAAAGCCTTTATCAGTATAATATTCAATCTTCCGGATACCAAAAGTTGAAATGTAACTGTCAATTGGTTTAGTTCCTTCCACCACATAAGATTGCAGGGTGTATATAGAGGGTGTTTCAATTGACCACAGTTCAGGAGAGTCGACTTTAAGAGATTGTTCAACATCTGTTTTTCCCGCTGGTGTGAGTGTCACAGATGTTTCAGCAACTGCAACCTCTTTACCTGATCCATTTATTACTACAGATCTTAAAACCAGATTTTTAGTGACCTTCAGATGGTTCTTAATTGAAGTACGGACCAAAATCGTTGCAGATGATGAATCTACCTCGGGTGTAGTAATATAAGTTCCCCACTGGGCTATATGAACCGGGCCTGCAATATTCAACCAGACATGGCGGTATATGCCTGAGCCCGAGTACCAGCGACTGTTTGGCTGAAGGGAATTGTCAACTCTCACAGCTATTATGTTTTCCCCTTTCTTAATGAATGGAGTCAGATCGTAGTAAAAACTTGTATAGCCATAGGGATGTTTTCCCAGGTGTTGTCCGTTTAACCAGACATCGCTGTTCATATATACCCCGTCAAATTCAATCCAGAATCGCTGGTCTTTACCAACTGAAGACAAATTAAAGTGTTTGCGGTACCAGCCGATACCAGTTGGAAGATAACCACCTGGACCTCTTGTGATTGCATCCTCCTTAAATTCTCCTTCTATACTCCAGTCATGCGGAAGATTGAGGGTTTTCCATTTTGTGTCATTAAAATCCTGCTTCTCCGCACTATCTGCATCGGACTGAATAAACTTCCAGTTCTTATCCATCATCAAACGCTGCCGGGATTCCGGTATGGCAGCCCAGACATTTAAAGTAAATATCTGTATTAAACCTATACTGAGAATAACAATAGATTTTTTCATAATTATTTCCTGAAATAAAATTTGAATAAGTCTTCCAACTCCAAAATTTTAACAAAGACACCCGTCATGATATCCTTCTTTCATCCATTCCAGGTTTTCGTGCCTGAAATAGGGAGACAATATCATGGCATATTTTAACTTCTCATTATCATTCATCGGTTTAAAGTTCCGTAATAATTCCAGGTTCGAATCAACAACCTTCTTACTGTCCATTCCGACCGCAATACCGCTTGGGCCTTCAAGAGACAAGGCAAACCGGACCAGTTCTTTTGTATCAATCCCTTCAATTGTTTCTTTCGGTCTTATGGTTTTCATTAACATTATGCCCATCTCTTTCTGCTGTGCAGCAGGAATTAAAGTCCCCTGCCTGTCTCCATTGGTTATATCATAATGATTCATGGCGAAGAGCATGCTGTCAAACCTGCCTGTATCAACCATCATTTTTAATGCCCCGGCATTTCCATGCCCCGAAAATCCGATGAACCTTGTCACTCTTTCTTCCTTCATCCGGGAGATCAGATCAAGTACGCCATCCTTTCTGCATATATTGTTTACATCTTCAGGTGATTCAACAGCATGAATTTTCAATATATCAAGATGATCAGTCTGAAGTCTTTTAAGACTTATTTCAATCTCGCTTTTGGCTGTCTCCGGATCCCGGGCCTCAATCTTTGTTGAGAGGAATATCTCCTTACGTCTGTATTTTACAATATTCCCAAGCCTTTCTTCACTTATTGCTCCCGTTTCCGTATTTACATAACTGTGAGCGGTATCCCAGTAATACAGACCGTTATCGAGGGCATAATTGCACATTTCCAGTGCTTCATCCAGTGTCTCTATATTTAAGAATCTACTGCCCAGTCCAATTGCGATTCTTGGTATTATGACACCTGTTTTACCAAGAACTGAAGTCGGCAATCCTTTGGGATCGTATGGATTTTTAAGCTGATCCTGGATTATTTCTGAACCTGTAACAGCAGCAAATGCCAGTTTAGTTCCTGCTATGGCAACTCCTGCACTTAAGGTGCCTTTTAAAAATTTCCGCCTGGTATATTCTTTTCTCATGACTTTCAGGATTTAAGTTGTGGATTATAATTAATAATTCTTTAATGACTTATTAGTTCCTTTATTCCTTTCAGATCAATATCAGTCATAGGATTAAAGGAATCACTGTTCATATAATTCAGCATGGATCTTAGTAACTGGCTTGTTACAGGTCTTTGATCCAGGCTATCCTTCATATTTATGCTGCAAACTATCAGCTTCCCTCCTCCCGTCTTTGCTTCAAATGCCAGCGCCAGCCTCCTGTTCTCAAACCATGTATCTATGGGTTGAATAAGCGGTTTTAGTTCTGCAGGAAATCCGTCGAGGATCATCGCCTGCGAATGTGAAACCGGATCCCACCACTGCCAGTTGCTGTGATATTCTGTCGGGAAACCGGTGAATAACGGATGCTTCGGATCACAAAGGATTCCAAGCGTATGCGGAGCCTGGTTGTTTGTCCATGCCGTGTTCCAGAAAATACTCGAGAATCCGATTGCTACCTGATCACCTTTTGTCTTTCCAACATTGCCATAAGTCAGTAACAATACCGATCCTCCCTTTTTCAGGATATCTTCAGCATTCCTGTCCAGCCTATCAGTAATATAAACACTGCCTGGTTTAGCCTCATCTGAAGAGGGATATACCCATATATCCCATTTATTTCTGGCAGATGTTCCGGTGATCGAAACTTCAAATGTAAGTTTCTGTGCCTTTTCAAAGCCGGGTATATCCATCGTAAATACTCCTGCAATATTCTCATTGCCGATCTTTATTTCATCCATGGTCATAATTTCCCGCCGAAGAACTTGTCCTTCAGGATCAGTTACCTGGCACAAGATTTCAGCATTATACAAGGGCTTATTGCCAAAATGGGCTATTTCAACTCCTGGTTCAAACGTCTCATCATTTTTGTAGATCATCTTTTGCATCCTTGCTAGCGGGACTGTCTCGTTGCAAAACATTCTGAATTCCTCAGGAGTAACATAACCTTTGGATTCAAAGAAGGGATTCAGAATTCCCACCAGTGCTGTTCCCTGTCCCGGAAAATCATGAAGCTGCAGAATTTCAAATCCGCCGAATCCCGGTGTCCGTAATGCAGCTTCAATATCAGCTTTATAACAAATCACCTGCAGTTTCCCTGAAGCCTTCAGAAAATCCTCTGCCTGGTCACCCATATTATTCTCTTCAAGTGTTTCCCTGAATATCTCGAAGTTCGTGGGTTTCAGTACACCGGTATATTTTTCAATCTCCTTGAAATCGGGATAAACGCACCATTGCCCGATCTCATGACTTACCGTCGGAATATTGTATACCGAAATGATATTCCGGTAATCAAACATGGTTTGCGGCGGCTCACTGTTTATGATGCTTTTTAATCCCTGACCCCATTGCTGGATCCTTGGTGCAGGGATAAGGTTATAATCGTTTTCAGGAATTACCGGCCAGCCAGCCGCTGATGTATATACCCTGCGATTATCAACAGATTTCCAGTAAGATATCAGTTCGCCAAGGTATTTGTTCTGATTGCTTCCCCCGGGCTCATTACCGTAAGCCAGCATGCAGAAGGATGGATGATTTCCATACTCCTTTATAATCCTGTCACCCTCTTCGTAAATAAACTTATCCGTGGGCGTACCGCTTCCGACAGATGCGCCCTGGTTCGCCCATGAACTGCACTCAATATGAAAATAGATGCCCAGCTTATCGGCTGCTTCAAATGCCGCCCCAGGAGGGCAGAAAGAATGGAATCTTACATGATTAAGACCATAATTTCTGACTGTCTTTAATACTTTCTCCCATGATTCAACATCTGTCGGCGGATATCCTGTAAGCGGGAAAATACAGCATTCGGTTGTGCCTCGCAGAAATACAGGAATCCCGTTAACCTCAAAACGGGTACCATTGGTTTTAAACTCCCTCATTCCAAAATCAACAGTCTGTGTATCAATTACCTTTCCGGATTTCTTAAGGCATACTGATAACCTGTACATCGCAGGATCAAATTCACTCCATAACTGAGATTTTGATATTTTATAATTTATGACCATCTGCTGCTTATCTGCATTTGTAACAATTGTTACATTTTTCCCGGGAAGCGTCCGGCTCTTTTCTGAATTGAATGACCGTGCCCTGATCTTCAATTTGCCTTTAAAATCAGTATTGCCAGGATTCTTAACGCTTACAATGACTTTTGCTGTCTCATTCTGAATATCAGGATAGATCCTTACATCATTGATAAAGACTCCGGAAGATGCACAGAGACTTATCTCGCCGGTTATGCCGTTCCAGTTCGATTGTGTATGGTCGCTTATGCTGTGGGAGTTAACACCGATGGGAATAATTACCCTGTTATCAATCCTGATGCTGATCAGGTTTTTCCCGGGTGTCAGCAGATCAGTAATATTATACTCATGCGGTGTTGCCAGGCTGTTTTGTGTTCCTGCCTTGATGCCATTCACAAAAACAGTCGACTCCCAGTGACACCTCTCAAGGGAAAGAGCAACCTGTTTTCCTTTCCACCCGTCAGGAATTTCAACTTCTTTCCCGTACCATGCAACACCTTTATAATATTTAACAGGTTTCAGCCAGAAAGGTATTTTTATGTTACCAGTCCGGCGGTATTTTTCATACTTTTTATCAATGAAATATGATCTGTCGACAATATCGCCGGTCCAGTCGGTATTAACACTTACTTCATATCCTTTGCCGTTTTCGGCCATAGATCCAGGCAACCTGACACTCTCTTTAAATGTATCCAGATACCATTTTTTTTCAATTCCCTGGTCAAGAGAATCGATTTTAAATTGCCACTCACCCGCCAGGGAGAGTTTTTCCCTGTAGATCTTTTCATTTGCAGAACATCCGGCAATTATCAGTAAAATGAAGGCATATTTTTTCATCCTTTGTGCGCCTTTATGGTATATAAAAGAAACTTCAACTGTCACATGTTTTGTAGTTCGGTATCAGCCCAGAGGTTGCTGTTAGAATATTCGACAGCTTTTCTCAGGCTGATCCGATAAAACATACACCAGGATCTGGCGTATAAATGAATCATCTCTTTGTGTTGCAACATCATTACTGCCTGCGAACAATTCTGATCGAGTGACCTGAGGAGATCGCCATTAATTGCTGAAATCTTTGCCAGTTCAAGATAAGCGGCCGAATGGTAAGCATGATCCCACGTTGCCCGGTAAAGAGTGTCAATGGCTTCATCATAGAGTCCTAATGCCTTGAGTGTGAGTCCCTGAAAATAAAGGGCTTCACAATCCGATGGCCTTGTATAATCTTTAGTAAGTCTTTTAAGAGCAATAGCAAAATGTTTTCTGGCTGTTACATAATCGCCATTTTTCAGGAGGATCTTTGCCTTGCTCACCTTCTGTGTTGAATGATAGCCAAGGAATACGGCGTTTTTCTCCCTTAAATCGAGGTTAACGGCTCCGTTCAGGTTTGCGTACTTAAAGCCGCCGATATGTACTGTGCCGGTCTTCTTTCCATGATCATAGCCGCCCATGAAATCCTCTTTCAGGTCATGAGCGAAGAATGAGTTTGAAACGGGGGAATTTTTCCACCAGCTCATGTCATTGCCTTTTGTGAAATTCTGTCCCCTGTAAGACTCCTCCGCAACAGGCCAGTGAATGAAAGCATTCTTGGCATGATAGGTTGCATACTGTACACTTGGAGGGAAGATCACCTGGTAGTTCTCATTTGTGTGAGATGCCACGTTTGCCCAGTAAAGAAAAGTATGGGTAAATGGTGTCTGATTATGTATTTTAACTTCTGCTTCAAAATATGATTTACCAGGGAATACTGTTATTCCGATTGTCCACCTCATGCCATGACGGGGTTCAGTTTCACCTATCCAGATGGTTTTACTTCCATCAGTATTTTCTTTCATCTCATAATCAACCGGTATAAATGTTGATGCCCTGTGATGATGCAGAACGCACCATTCAATCCCTCCGGACACCCATGCTCCCGTCATGCCAATGTTGGAAGGTCTTACTACATTATTTTTATATACAAAGTTGTATCCGTTTGTTTTGTCGGTTCCATACCAGAGCTTGCCTCCTATTTCAGGTGTGATACAAAGTTCAATGAATTCATTTGCAAGCTTTATTACTTTCCATGCCTGATCGGATTTCTCATTTGAAAGGTTATCAAGCAATGGCAGGGGATAAATGTACCTTGAGGCTCCCTGGTATCCTTCACCGTTAAAGAACATTGGATTTTTGTCAGGTGGATTAACTTTATATGTTGGAAGGATCCATTGCTCCTCTGAAATATTTACTTGCCCTGACAATTGTTTTCCGGAAATGAGTAATGCGACGATACTAACAAACAGCAGGCTGTTTTTCAGAAGACGGTTAAAAATTATTTTCATATAGAAAGTCATTTAAACTTTTAAACAATTTTCTTTCCAGTTAATTCATGTTCTATTTCTTCGAGAGATTTTCCCTTTGTTTCAGGCAGTTTTTTCAGGATGAACCAGAATCCGAACACACAGATTAATCCATACAGCCAGAACGTTCCTGATGCTTTAAAAGCCTGGTTCAGTAACGGGAATGTATAAGTAAGCATGAAGCATGCGGCCCATAATGCGAATGTGGCGACAGACATTGCAAATCCCCGTATCCTGTTCGGAAATATTTCCGAGAGCACTACCCATGTAACGGGAGCCAGTGACATTGCATAACAGGCAATTGCGGTTACAACCATTATTAATAATGGAAGCCCCTGGAGATGGAAGAAGTACATTGATCCAATTATGGCATAGATACCCGCCAGTCCTCCTGCTCCAAGAAGCATGAGCGATTTCCTTCCCAGCCTGTCAACTGTAAACATCCCGACAAAAGTGAAGACAAGGTTCACACTTCCTGTAATGACAATATTGAATAATATGTCAGAAACACTGTATCCGGCGTTTGCGAAGATCTCCTGGGCATAATTAAAGATCACATTGATGCCGCACCATTGCTGGAAAACCGCAATTACTATCCCCAGTATCAGTAATCTGGTCATTCCCGGAAGTTTTAAAATACGAATTCTTGTTTTTTCCGAAGCTGTTTTAAGTGTTTCCTCAATTGAGCCAATCTCAGAATCAGCATAATCCTTCCCTCCTATTCTTGAGAGTATCATGTGGACTTTGTTATGCTTGTTCCTGTCTCTCGCCAGCCACCTGGGGCTTTCGGGCACAAACCACATCAGAATAAAGAAGAGTGCTGCAGGTACAGCACATGCAAAGAACATCCATCTCCATCCTGTCTGTCCGTTCCATGAGGACATAATATCCGATACATTTGCTTCAGGAGGTACCGGTTGGGCGATCTGCCAGTTTATTATCTGTGCTGCAAGTATTCCTATTACAATTGTAAGCTGGTTGATTGAAACAAATGCTCCTCTGATACTGCCGGGAGTAACTTCCGCGATATACATCGGAGAGAGATTTGAGGCAAGTCCTATTCCGATCCCCCCCAATATCCTGAAAATTATAAATGCCGTGAAAGAACCGGCAGTTCCGGTACCAATTGAACCGGCCACAAACAGTACAGCTGAAAGAATCAGCAGTTTTTTTCTTCCAAACCTGTCGCTCAGCCAGCCTGAGAGAACAGCGCCGGCCAGACAGCCGGTCAGGGCACAGCTCATAGCCCATCCCTGAAGTGCGGGATTGCCGGTTATCCCGAAAAATGGCTCATAAAAAGGTTTTGCCCCTCCTATGACTACCCAGTCGTAGCCAAAAAGGAGGCCGCCCATTGCGGATACAAGACATATTGAAAGAAGGTAGCCCCAGTTATAATTATGTTCTTTCATCTACAAATCCCTCAACGCCTCCAGCATTGCAATGACATTCTCAAATGGGACATTCGCCTGGATATTATGGACAGTATTAAAGACAAATCCTCCGTTATTGTTAAATATTTCACACTGCCGTTTTACCTGATCTTTAACCTGCTCCTGCGTTCCGAATGCAAAAACACCCTGAGTATCAACTCCTCCGCCCCAGAAAATTATTTCATCCCCGTATTTTTGCTTGAGCATCAGGGGATCCATTCCCGATGCATTTATCTGAACAGGATTTATTATATCAAATCCGGATTCAATAAACAGGGACAATAAAGGCTCAATTGCTCCACATGAGTGTTTAAATGTCTTCCATCCTGTGTTCTGATGGATCCAGTCGTTTACCTTTTTATAATATGGAAGCCAGACTCTTCTGAAAGTTTCAGGAGAGCAGAAAGTTGAATTCTGAGTCCCGAAATCGGCTCCGCAGATATATGCCACGTCAATCCTGTTTCCGATCACTCCGAAGAGCTTATTCAGGTTATCAATTGCAATATCTGTTTCCCTGGCATATATTTCCCTGATAAAATCTTCTCTTGTCAGAGTTGAAACATACCATTCCTCAACGCCCCTGATGCCTCTGGCATGCTTAAGTCCCACGGCAGGGACAAGGGCAATATCGCCGAGAGCAGTACCCCCCATATTTACCACAACTCCTTTTGATTCCGGATCAATCCCGTCAGCTATATTTTTCCAGTAATCAAGGTCATGGTCTGTTACATAACCGAATTCTTCAAGATTATCTTCCACCTTCAGGGTGGAATCATCTAAAGGTTGCTGCCGGTCAAGAGCATCAAAAAAGAATCCCGTTTTCGGCATCATGGCACTGGGAGGAACTGAAACATCACCTTCCGGATGGATCAGCATATCACCATTGCTGTTAAATGTGCAGTTAAATTGTCCCGGCAGCAGGACCTCCTGTCCCCAGAATGTCTTATGAACTTTCCAGTCTTTGTTCGGGATTCCGAACATATTCTTCTCCCCGGAGAAACCTATAATATCGATATCCATTGCTTTTACAAGCTCCTCATCAACCTCCCCCAGCATCTGGTATGGTTCAATCACTTTGACCGGGCGTTTTTCAAGTCCGTAATATTCACGAAGCTTTTCAACAATAACAACATGTATGCCGGTTACAGGTGTTGAGCCGAAGTCAACCACAACCCCGTCAGGCTGACGGTGATTAATTGTTTCAATGAAGTTATGCCTGGATGAACTTATCATAAAGCTTTGTTTTTGTATTATAAAGTTAAGCTATTATTCATTTCATCATATTTATGGAACTGACATTGTTTTATTTTCTTTTTTTCCTAACTTTTAAACTTTATTGAAATATGAATACTGATTACCATATACCGGAACCATTTCAGTTTAATCCGTTGAAACACCATCTCTCTTTTATCAGAGAGTTCATTTTCAATAGATTAGCCGAAGATCAAGGGATTGATATTAAGAGCCTGATAAAAGAGCTTAAACATATCGGCTCATCTGTCATGGATGTCTATACGGGCAGATTATCGGTAAATGATATATGTAAAGAAGTAACCGGATCTCTTGCCTCCGGAAAGCTTCTAAACCATAAAGTTTTTTCTGAATGGACCGGCATGAATTTCAGTGATTTCAGGATAGTTACTTTGTCCGACACATCGCAATGGATGATGAAATTCCATAATGATAAATTGAGATACGTCCATCTCTTTCCGGCCAGGTTAAGTCTTCACTCATTCAGAGTTAAGGCCAATACTCTTAAATCTGCGATCCTCTATTATATATTAATAGGTAAAGATTTTATCTCAGCCGATGACCTGAACAGGGCAAGGGCTCTTCTGGGATTATCTCCGGTAAAAGATCCGGATGAGGCAGAGGCTATTACTGAGATGATTGAGATTCTGCGTGTTTAATACTTGATTATACTATTGCCCTTTGCCTTTTTGTTTTGACTTTTTACTTTTATCTTTTAACTTAAAATGGCGCCAGTGGCGCCATTTCGTGATCCCGGAGCGATTCGAACGCTCAACCAACAGAACCGGAATCTGTCATTCTATCCATTGAACTACGGGACCAATTCTGTAGCAAAAGTAACATCAACCGGGCGGTTTTACAACAAATTCCCAAACTTTTCCTAATTTCGCAAACCAAATAACCGGCTATAGAATTGCGGATTGTGGATTGCGGATTGCGGATTTTGAACAATAATCCGAAATCGAAAATCCGAAATCCTAAATTTATCCCGGGGAAGAAAGAGTTAATACAAACTGTTAATATGGATTACAATTTTACCGATATCGAGAAAAAATGGCAGAAATACTGGGAGGAACACAAGACTTTCAAAACTCATGAAGACCTGACCAATCCGAAGAAATGCTACGTACTCGATATGTACCCTTATCCCTCCGGCGCTGGCCTTCATGTTGGTCATCCTGAGGGATATACAGCTACCGATATTTACAGCCGTTATAAGCGGATGAAAGGATATAATGTGCTCCATCCCATGGGATGGGATGCTTTCGGATTGCCTGCAGAACAATATGCCATACAAACAGGAACCCATCCGTCAATCACTACAAAGAACAACTGCGATACTTTCAGAAGGCAGATAAAGGAACTGGGACTCAGCTACGACTGGGAAAAGGAAATAAATACCACTGATCCCGAATATTATAAATGGACCCAGTGGATCTTTATCCAGCTTTATAATACATGGTTCGATGAAAAGCTTCAGAAGGGAAGACCTGTTACAGAATTACCCATCCCTGTTGAGATCCTGAAGCTGGGAAATAAAGAAGCAAGGGATTATATCGCATCAAAAAGGCTTGCCTACTACGAAAATGCCCAGGTGTGGTGGTGCCCGGCATGCAGAATAGTCTGTGCCAATGAAGAGGTCCTCTATGACGGTTCACATGAGAAGTGCGGCAACAGGGTTGAAAAGAAAAACCTTAAGCAATGGATGCTGCGAATCCCCCTATACGCTGAAAGGCTTCTGTCAGGAATGGATATGCTCGACTGGCCGGAAGGCATTAAAGATATGCAGCGTAACTGGATTGGACGATCAACAGGCGCTGAGGTTGATTTTGCCATTGATGGTCTAAATGAGAAAATAACTGTTTTTACCACGCGTCCCGATACATTGTTCGGGGCAACATATATGGTAATTGCTCCTGAATATTCGCTCGTAAACCTGATTACCACGGATGAAAACAGAAAGGCAGTAAATGATTATATCAAGGCAGCATCCCTTAAATCGGATCTCGACCGTACCGATCTGGCCAAGGAGAAGACAGGGATCTTTACCGGCAGGTATGCCATAAATCCTGTAAATCATAAAAATATACCAATATGGGTGGCTGATTATGTTTTAACAGGATATGGTACCGGTGCAATTATGGCAGTCCCGGCCCATGATACCCGTGACTTTGAATTTGCGAGAAAATTCAGTCTTCCGATAGTCTGCATTCAGGATCCTGATGTCACAGATCCTGAGCAGAGAATTAAGATCATTGCAGGAAAGGAGTGCTGGACTGAAGACGGGAAATATATAAACTCTTCAGATAAATCAACTGGTATTGACATAAACGGGCTGAACAAAGAGGCTGGTATTGAGAAGATTACAAAATGGCTTGAATCCAAAAACCTCGGGAAGGCAAAAGTAAATTACAAGGTGCGTGACTGGCTTTTCAGCAGGCAGCGGTACTGGGGTGAGCCGTTCCCGGTTATCCACTGGGAGGACGGTGAAATAACGGTCCTTGATGAAAAGGAGCTGCCGCTTGTTCTTCCCGAGCTTGAAAAATATCTCCCGGGCGAGTCTGGTGAATCGCCTCTTGCCAATGCCACGGAATGGCTTAATGTTACAGATAAGGCGGGACGTAAAGGAAGGCGCGAGACAAATACAATGCCCCAGTGGGCAGGATCATGCTGGTACTATCTTCGTTTTATAGATCCCCGGAACAAAAAGCAGATTTTTGACCAGGCAAAAGAAAAATACTGGATGCCGGTCGATCTCTATATCGGAGGGGCCGAGCATGCTGTCCTTCATCTCCTGTACAGCCGCTTCTGGCATAAGGTGCTGTTTGATCTCGGCATTGTTTCCACTGATGAGCCATATGCCCGCCTGTTCAACCAGGGAATGATACTGGCATTTGCCTATGAGAATGAGACAGGTGCAAAAGTGTCTGCAGACCTTGTGGAAGAACGCGACAGTAAATTCTATAATACTGAAACAGGAGCTGAACTGAAGCAGATCGTCGCGAAGATGTCCAAATCACTTAAAAATGTGATTAATCCCGATGATGTCGTAACAAAATATGGCGCTGATTCACTAAGACTTTATGAAATGTTCATGGGTCCGCTCGATATCATTAAACCATGGGATGATAAAGGCGTTAAAGGTGTTTTCAACTTTCTCGGCAGGACATTCAGATTCTTTTCCAATCCTGAAAATATAGTTTCCGGCGACGAAGAGGCGGAAACATTAAAAGGACTTCACCTGGCTATCAGGAAAGTTGAAGGTGACATAGAAAATCTTCGTTTCAATACGGCGATTTCGGCCATGATGATTTTTTTGAATCTTGCAATGAAAAAAGGAAGGGTGACAAAAGATACAGCATGTACTTTTACAAAGATCCTTTCACCCTTTGCGCCCCATCTTGGTGAGGAATTATGGAACCTCCTGGGAAATGACAAAACACTTGCATATGAACCCTGGCCTGAAGTAAATGAAGAGTATTTGAAAGAAAGTGTATTTGAGTATCCTGTTACATTCAATGGGAAGGTCAGGTTCAGAATTGAGCTTCCTGTGAATATGGAAAGAGAAGAGATAATCAAAAATGTACTCGCTGATGAGAGGGCAAAAAAATGGCTCGAAACAGGGACTCTCGCCAACATCATTGTGGTGCCAAACCGCATAGTAAACGTTGTAATTAAAAACTAACCGGGAATACTGAATGCTCATAAGGATAAAAGCCATAATTATCATTTTGCCTGTTTTATTTTTCGCTTCCTGCAGATATTTTAACAAGGAAAAAACTGAATTTACTGACCTGATATCTGACACAATACCTGCCGGGGAACAAGAGCCTCCCGTTCTGGTTTTCGGAATCCCGTCTGATTCATTTAACCTGATTTCCGGGCATATCAGGCCTAATGGATTTCTGTCACATATTCTTCTTGAACATGGTATAACCATGCAGGAGATTGATCAGCTGGTCAGAAATTCATCATCAGTGTTTGATGTAAGGACCATAAGGGCAGGAAACAATTATACATTGTTCTGTGATACAGATTCGGCCGGGAGGGCAAAATACCTTGTATATGAACATGATCCCTTAACCTGCTATATTTTCAGCTTTAATGACTCCCTGAACATAACTCCTTTTAAGAAGGAAATCAAGAAGGTCATCAGATATACAACAGGCACAATTGAAACATCTCTCTGGGAATCAGTGATTGCAGCGGGATTTCATCCTTCCCTCGTAATTGAACTATCTGATATTTTTGCATGGACCGTTGATTTCTTCGGATTGCAGAAAGGGGACAGCTTTAAGGTCATTTATGAGGAAATGTTCATAGATGGTGAATCTCTGGGAGCAGGAAGGATCTTCGGTGCACAGTTTACATGGGCAGGAAAAACTATAACGGCGATACCCTTTATCCAGGACGGGAAAGAAACCTTTTTCGATGAAGAAGGCAACAGTATGAGAAAAGCATTTCTCAAAGCTCCCCTGAAGTTTTCCAGGATTACTTCACGGTTTTCTGCGAGCAGGATGCATCCGATACTCAGGATACGAAGGCCGCATCAAGGGGTCGATTATTCTGCACCTGTAGGTACGCCGGTTTATGCAATCGGAGACGGAAGAGTGGTCTCAGCCGGAACGGAAAACGGATCAGGCAAGATGGTCAGAATTGTTCATAACAGCGTCTATTCGACTGCTTACCTGCATCTTAGCCGGTTTGGTCCGGGAATTACTCAGGGTGCATTCGTAAAACAGGGTGATGTTATCGGATTTGTGGGAAGCAGCGGCCTATCCACCGGTCCTCATCTTGATTTCAGGTTTTACCAGAACGGAAATCCTGTGGACCCGCTGAAGGTTGATGCTCCCCCTGTTGAGCCGGTCTCGGAAGAAAACAAACTGCAATTTGAAAAAAACAAAGCTGTAATATTAAGTCTGCTTTCTACTATTTAAAAGAATTCTGCAACTTAAGTATCAGGCTTTCAATAACTTTAGGATAATGCTCATATTCCAGGGCATGTACCCTGGAAGCCAGTGAATCCGGAGTATCAAGGGATTCAACCCTGCATCTTGCCTGGAAAATAATGTCTCCCTCATCGTAATGAGTGTTGACATAGTGAATCGTTATCCCTGATTCCGTATCATGATTTTCAAGTACAGCTTTATGCACTTTTTCACCATACATTCCTTTACCTCCGTACCGGGGCAGCAATGCGGGATGAATATTAACGATGCGCCCTTTATATTTCTCCAGGATGCTTTCCGGGACCAGCCAGAGAAACCCTGCCAGTACCACAAAATCGATACCGTTTTGAATCAGAGTATCCAGCACTTTGCCCGAGGCATAAAAGTCATTCCGGTCGAAAAAACAGGTTTTTACATTAAGCGTTTCAGCCCTCTTTAAAACAAAGGCTTCACGCCGGTTCGACAGAACAAGCCTTACTTTGGCAACCTTTTTATTCGAAAAATATATTATTATATTTTCAGCATTGGTGCCTGAACCTGATGCCAGAATAGCTATATTTCTCATTTTATGATAATTATTAAAACAGGACTAACCTGAAAATTATTGGAAAAAAAAGTTTATTTCATTGATTATCTGCGTATTAGTCTTATTTCAAAATAAAAAACATAAAATCATTTGAAAAATATAGTACAAATATATTTCTTTGCATGGTTCTAATTATTAATAATTAAAATTTAACACTATGTCTGACATTGCCGCAAGAGTAAAGGAGATTATTGTTGACAAGCTTGGAGTTGATGAATCAGAAGTCACTGCTGAAGCCAGTTTCACTAACGATCTGGGGGCAGACTCTCTTGACACTGTTGAACTGATCATGGAATTTGAAAAAGAATTCAACATCGGAATTCCTGACGACCAGGCTGAAACAATCAGCACCGTTGGTGATGCTATCAAGTACATTGAGGAAAATGCAAAGTAATTTTGCATAGCCAATACCCATTTATGAGACGAGTTGTAATTACCGGGCTTGGAGCATTAACTCCTATAGGTAATAATTTGCATGAATATTGGGAAGGACTCAGGAACGGTACAAGCGGATCGGGAATGATTACCCGCTTTGACACTGAAAAGTTCAAAACCAAATTCGCATGTGAAGTGAAGGGATACGACTCGTCAAATTATTTCGACAGAAAAGAGGCCAATAAGCTGGACCTCTATTCCCAGTTTGCACATATCGCTGCAGAGGAAGCAATTTCTGATTCCGGATTGGATCTGAACACCCTTGACAAGGACCGGACAGGAGTTATCTGGTCATCAGGTATCGGTGGATTATTCACTTTTTATGAAGCGATAAGAGGTTATGTTCTTGGTGACGGTACTCCGCGCTTCAGTCCCTTTTTCATACCCAAAATGATCGCAAATATAGCCTCGGGTTCACTATCCATCAGATACGGATTCAGGGGACCAAATTTTGCAATAGTATCAGCATGTGCATCATCCACTCATTCGCTGATTGATGCAGTGAATTATATCAGGTTCGGTAAAGCTGATATTTTTATTGCCGGAGGTTCTGAAGCCGCAATCAATGAACCGGGAATAGGAGGATTCAATGCAATGATGGCTATGTCGACCAAAAATGAGGAATATATTACTGCCTCACGTCCCTTCGATCTGACCCGGGATGGTTTTGTCATGGGCGAAGGTGCCGGAGCCCTGATAGTCGAGGACCTGGATCACGCTAAGGCACGAGGGGCTAAGATTTATGTTGAGCTGGCAGGTACAGGGATGACCGCAGATGCTTTTCATCTGACAGCCCCGCACCCTGAAGGTCTTGGGGCATGCAATGTGATGAAACTTGCAGTGGAGGAAGCTGGTCTTAAACCTGAAGATATTGATTACATAAATGTCCATGGCACTGCAACTCCCCTTGGCGATATATCCGAAGCAAAAGCTATTCTGACAGTGTTCGGGGAACATGCCTATAAGCTTAATATCAGTGCTACCAAATCAATGACAGGGCATCTCCTTGGGGCTGCTGGTGCAATCGAAGCTATTGCATCCATTATGGCTATTACAGATGGAATCATCCCGCCTACAATAAACTTCAAGGTTCCCGATCCCCAGATAGATCAGAACCTGAATATTACCCCTAATACGGCGCAAAAAAGAGAAGTAAAAGCTGTTATCAGCAATACTTTTGGTTTCGGCGGTCATAACGCTTCAATTGTCATTAAAAAAGCTGAGGTTTAATATCCTTGCTCTCCAGAAAACCAAATGGTACATTTTTGCATAACAAACGGGAATTCGGTTCCCGTTTGAGTAAAATCCTGGGATTCAAACCAGGGAACCTCAGACTGTATGAAATAGCCTTTATCCATCGTTCATCTTCATTTACTCTTCCTGATGGCAAAAAAGTAAATAATGAAAGACTTGAGTATCTCGGCGATGCTATCCTGGATGCCATACTTTCAGATTTCCTCTTTGAAAAATTCCCCGATGCAAATGAAGGCTTTATGACAAAAATAAGATCCAGGATCGTAAACAGGGAGGTACTTAATCAGCTCGCTGTTTCTATGGGTATCGATAAGATCGTGGTGAGTAACATAAACTCAAATCATACTACCAGGAATCTTTTCGGGGATGCCTTTGAAGCTCTCCTGGGAGCAGTATTCCTTGATAAAGGATTCAGTAGGACCAAAAAGCTCTTTATAAAGAATGTACTTAACAAATACCTTGACCTGAATCAGATTATCAATACTGACACCGATTATAAAAGCCTGGTTTTTGAATGGGTGCAGAAGAATAAGGCAAACCTTATCTTTACCTATAATGAGGAATACGATTTTGATATAAAAAAATCGGTCTTTTCAACAACTCTCTTTATTAACAGGAAGGAATTTGCAAAAGGCCAGGGGACGTCAAAAAAAGAGGCTGAACAGGAGGCATCAAGCCTGGCATGGAGACGAATCAAAGATATTTCGGGGTATTTATAATATGATCTCCTATTTTTACCTATCTTTATAGGTCAGGAAGTCTCATTATGAGAACCGCACCTAAAATCAGACGGGTACACCTAAAAATAAGCCAGGATGATAAATCTGTACTTCTTGGCATTGTATCTGCAGAACCTGATTACAAGCTCTCTCTTGCTCTGAACAAAAACCTGAAGATCTCACTTAAAAACAGCTCCCCGGTCGCAGTAATTGATGAATCCGGCGATGAAGTTATATTCAGCAGGTTTTCTGACTCTGCAGCATCTGATGACCTGAAATACGCTCTTACATCAAACCGTTCAGGTAAAAGCCATCTGGTTAAAAAGCTTAAAAACATTGATTACATTTTCGGGATACATGACCCTGAAAATGAAACAGATATTAACCAGATTATTTCGACCCTCAGAGATGCAGAATATATAACAGCAGTATTTAACGTTGATCCCGCATCTATTAAGGATAAGAACCTCATTCAACTAATCCATTAGTCTATGGAAAGCACATATTATAATTTAGCAGAGGAGGAGTTTTCAAAAGGAAGAAAAATCCTGTTATGGATTTTTACAGGTCTGTTTTTCATGGGTGGCCTGGGAGTTTTAATAGCAGACCCGGTCCTGGGATTTCATGATATCAAACCACTGCTTTCACTTGCACCATTCGGAATCAGCCTTATAGTAGGTCTTGTTTCTGCTTTTGCCTCAATCAAATGGAAAGACGTGTACTTCCTTATTGATGATGATAAGATTGAGTTCTGTTACGGATTGATCAGGCCAAAAAAACAGACATTCCTGTGGGCTGATATTAAGGAGTTAGCAATGCCGCGCAAGGAAAAGAAAGTGAAGTTTTTTTTCAAGAATGGATCATCATATGTTATTGATCTGACCTGGCTTCAGAAGAAAAAAACGCATCTGATCAGGAAACATATTTTCAATGCTGCCAAATATAAAGACATGAATGTCATAAAGGTCATGCGCCTGGCACAACTGCCAAAAAAATTAAAATTAAACTGATTTTGATTGCCTGTATAATAAAAAGAGAAGAGGCTGACGTACTGCGTCAGCCTCTTTTTTTGATAACCCTAAAACTAACCTAACCTATGAAAAAACCTCTGTATTGTGTAATTCAAATTTCATGCCAAATCATGTGCAAATATAAATACACCGATCGTAGAAAAAAAACATATTTGACTAAACACCTGAATATTAACAACATTTTAACTAAACGTTAATTTTTTTTATGGTACCTCCAACCCTTTCATAATGTATTAAACAGCAACGTTTGTTAAAGAAAGTTAAAGAGTGACTTCCTAACTTTTATACAAGTACTTTTGTATCTGTATGAAACGGATTACCATAGTATTACTGGCAATTTTCTTTTTCCTGGCGATATCAGGACTTATTCTCATTCAGTTATACTGGATCCGCAATGCTATTAAAATAACTGATCAGCAATTCAGGCTGCTTGCAAACAAGGCGCTCGAATCAGTAGTTCTTGAACTCGAAGAAGATGAGCTTATTAAAAGGATAGTTGATGAGCTGGATCCGGCAACCACCGATTCGGTGACTGCAGTAATCCCCGCAAATTCTCCCCTGGCGAAAAGATTGCGGATCTATCAGCCCTATTCGGAACTACTTGACATGTACGGGTTTGAAAATCCAGGGGAACCGGTAACAATAACTAGCTCGGGGCAGAAAATCTTCATTACATCCGAAAATGTTTTGTCATTCTCTCCGTCGGAATCTGTTGAAACATCCGCAGAATCGCTAAGTGCAGAGCTTACAGGAAGAGTTTCGAATAAAATCGTAATCCTTGAAACCATAATGGACAAGATCCTTCATAATACACCTGATATAAGGGAAAGGATCGATCCTGAAAACCTCAGTAAATTGATCAGGACTGCACTTAATAACGCTGGAATACACCTTGATTTCGAATTTTCTGTTCGTTCAGGAAGGGTGGGAATAATTTATAAGACTCCCGGTTTTACGGATAAACCCGGTACAAATAAATTTATCCGCCAGCTTTTTCCAAACGACCCTCTCCCTGGTCAGCATCAGATTGTAATGTATTGCCTGGATGAAGAGCAATACAAGTTTGAAGAAATAGGAAGCCTGGGATTTTTGTCATTGCTGTTCACGCTTTTACTGCTGATACTTGCAACAGGAACCTTCATCGTGATATTCCGGCAGAAAAAAATCTCGGAGATCAGAAACGATTTCATCAACAATATGACACATGAGCTTAAAACTCCGATTTCTACTATCTCACTTGCATCTCAGATGATGGCTGATAAATCAATCTCTGATGAAAACAAAAACATAGAAAATCTTGCGAAGGTCATTTCCGATGAAAGTATGAGGCTAAAATTTCACGTGGAAAAGGTTCTTCAGATGGCAATTTTTGAAAAGACGAAGATAAAATTCAATTTTGCCTCGATGGATATTCATGATATCCTTAACAATGCCTGTGAAAATTTTTCGCTTCAGACAGAAAACAGGAACGGCAGGATTACAAGGAACTTCAATGCAAAAAACAGCTATGTAAAGGTTGATGAGGAGCATTTTCTTAACGCTGTTTCCAACCTGATAGACAATGCGATAAAATATTCGGATAAAAATCCTGAGATCAACATTTCGACACGGAATACGAGAAAAGGGATTATCATTACCATTGAAGACAACGGTATAGGCATTAGCAAGGAAAATCTTAAAAGGATATATGATAAATTCTACCGTGTCCATTCAGGGAATCTGCATAATGTGAAAGGATTTGGTCTTGGATTAAGTTATGTAAAGGAAATAGTGGAGCAACATAGCGGAACAATCAAGGCTGAAAGCCAGATCAATAAAGGAACAAAATTCACTTTATTCATTCCGCAAAACGAACAAACATGAAAAGCGTTAGAATTCTTCTTGCCGAGGATGACAGCAATCTGGGTTCCCTGCTAAGGAATTACCTCATGGCCAAAAATATGGAGACAACCCTTTTCGGAAATGGCGTAAGGGCCCTGGAATCATTCTCAGTAAAACATTATGACCTCTGTATTCTGGATATCATGATGCCCGAAATGGACGGACTTACCCTGGCAAAAGAAATACGTAAGATCAATCCGGAAATCCCGCTAATATTCCTTACTGCAAAAAGCCAGAAAGAAGATATACTTTATGGATTTAAAACCGGAGCTGATGATTATATAACAAAGCCCTTCCTGATGGAAGAACTGCTTTACAGGATACAGGCAATTCTTAAAAGAACCAAAGTTACCACAGCTTCAAAGAAAGAAGATATATATACTATCGGGAAATATTCTTTTGAACCCCTGAAACAATTGCTGACCTGCAATGATAAATCAATTAAACTTACTACAAAGGAATCTGAGCTCCTGGAGCTGTTATGCCAGCACGGGAATGAGATCCTCGAACGGAATTTTGCCCTGAAATCGATCTGGATTGATGATAATTACTTCAATGCCAGAAGCATGGATGTATACATAACGAGGCTGCGAAAATACCTGAAGAATGATCCGTCCGTAAAAATACTTAATGTTCACGGCAGGGGCTATAAGTTGATAAGCTGAAAAACAAAACCCCGGACTTCATGAAAATCCGGGGAAGGTTACTTAGGTTAGATAATCAGGATTAAGATATTTTTAATACCTGTGCTCTGTTATCATAATGCTAAGATAATATTTTTTTACAATATCCTGTTAATCAAGTTTTAATACAGCAAGAAATGCCTGCTGGGGTACCTCAACGTTTCCTATCTGACGCATTCTTTTCTTCCCTTTCTTCTGTTTTTCAAGAAGTTTCCTTTTCCTTGTAATGTCTCCTCCATAGCATTTTGCCGTCACATCTTTTCTGACCGCCTTCACTGTTTCCCTGGCAATTATTTTTGCACCGATTGCGGCCTGTATCGCAATATCAAACTGCTGCCTCGGGATAAGCTCTTTCAGTTTCACACACATCTTACGTCCAAAATCGTAGGCATGACCTCTGTAAATAAGGGTCGAAAGTGCATCAACCATCTCTCCGTTCAGAAGCAGATCAAGCCTTACCAGGTCAGCTTTCTGATAGGATGTGTAATAATAATCAAATGATGCATAACCTTTTGAGATGCTTTTAAGCTTATCGTAAAAGTCAAAAACTATCTCCGACAATGGCATTTCAAAAGTTAATTCAACCCTGTCCCTTGTAAGATGCACGTGATTTTTCAATGTGCCGCGTTTATCGATGCATAGATTCATTATTGCTCCGACATATTCTGATAAAGTGATAACCTGAGCAACAATATACGGTTCCTCAATGTGATCTATATTAGTTACAGGAGGCAGTCCCGAAGGATTATGGACATCAATCTCCTCTCCCCTGGTGGTAAAGACCTTAAACGAAACATTTGGTACAGTGGTAATTACATCCATGTTGAATTCCCGGTCGAGTCGTTCCTGGATTATTTCCATATGAAGCAATCCCAGAAATCCGCATCTGAATCCGAATCCCAGTGCCGCTGAAGATTCCGGAACAAAAGAAAGGGATGCATCATTCAGCTGAAGTTTTTCAATTGAATTCCGCAGGTCTTCGTACTCATCGGCATCCACAGGGTACATGCCTGCAAAAACCATCGGCTTCACATTTTCGAATCCTGAAATAGCTTTTTCACACGGATTTTTAACATGAGTTATCGTATCTCCGACCCTGACTTCAGATGATATTTTCACGCCTGTAATAATATATCCCACATCTCCTGTCCTCAGAATTTCGCGGGGATCCTGCTTAAGTTTCAAAACCCCGATCTCCTCTGCATTGTACTCATGCTGCGTGCTAAAAAACTTCACCCTGTCGCCTTTGTGCAGAGTACCGTTGACAAGCTTGAAGTAAGCTATAATACCTCTGAAGGAATTGAATATTGAATCAAAAATGAGTGCCTGGAGGGGGGCATCGGGATCGCCTTTTGGGGGAGGGATCTTATTGACTATATCACTGAGGATCCTGTCAACTCCCATTCCTGTCCTGGCGCTTGTTTCAATTATATCATCCCTGTTGCAGCCTACCAGGTCAACTATCTGGTCCTTGACCTCTTCCGGCATTGCATTGGCCATATCCATTTTATTTATTACAGGGATTATCTCAAGGTTGTGATCGATGGCCATGTACAGGTTTGAAATTGTTTGTGCCTGGATTCCCTGAGTTGCGTCAATCACAAGGAGGGCTCCTTCGCAAGCGTTAATTGACCGTGATACCTCATATGAGAAATCGACATGGCCGGGAGTATCTATAAGATTCAGGTAGTATTTGTTCCCTTCAAAAAGATATTCCATCTGTATGGCATGACTTTTTATTGTTATGCCTCTCTCCCTTTCAAGGTCCATATTATCAAGAATCTGGTCCTGGAATTCTCTTTCTGCAATTGTATTCGTTTTTTCAAGAAGCCTGTCAGCCAGGGTGCTTTTGCCGTGGTCTATATGAGCAATAATACAGAAATTACGGATATTGTTCATCAGGGATGCAAATTCAAAATCAGGTGCAAATATATAAAAAAACAATAGAGGCGCTGCAGTGCAACGCCTCTACGATAACCATAATATTAATAAGGTATATTATAGAGATATTGATTGCCGGTTACATCATTCCGGGCATTCCGCCTCCCATACCCTGCGGCGGCATAGGCGGATGCTCTTCTTTTTCCTCAACAACGACAGCCTCTGTGGTCAGAAACATTCCTGCAACTGATGCTGCATTTTCAAGAGCAACACGGACTACTTTGACAGGATCAATAACCCCTGATGCATAGAGTTTTTCGAAATTATCGGTTTGTGCGTTATATCCATAATCACCTTTCCCGGATTTCACAGTCTGTGCAACAACTGCACCCTCTTTTCCTGAATTAATAGCTATCTGACGCAAGGGTTCTTCAATTGCACGTTTAACTATTTCAATGCCGGTTGCCTGATCTTCGTTTTCACCTTTAAGTCCTTCCAGTGCAGCAATTGCACGGATATATGCAACACCGCCACCGGGAACAATACCTTCTTCAATAGCAGCACGGGTCGCATGTAGTGAGTCATCTACGCGATCTTTCTTGCTTTTCATTTCGACCTCAGAGGCAGCACCGATATAAAGGACAGCAACTCCGCCTGCAAGCTTGGCAAGACGCTCCTGAAGCTTTTCCTTATCGTAATCAGATGTCGTGGTTGCCATCTGCTGTTTGATCTGTCCTATACGGGCTTTGATCATTTCCTTTTCGCCGGCTCCATTTACTATTGTCGTGTTTTCCTTATTAACGGTAACCTTTTCAGATGTGCCAAGCATGTCTAGAGTTGTATGCTCCAGCTTCAGGCCTTTTTCTTCTGATATCACGGTACCTCCTGTCAGGATGGCAATATCTTCAAGCATCTCTTTTCTCCTGTCGCCGAAACCCGGAGCTTTCACTGCGCAAACTTTAAGGGAACCGCGAAGCCTGTTCACAACAAGTGTTGCAAGAGCTTCACCCTCAACATCTTCAGATATGATAAGTAATGGACGGCCTGTTTGTGCAGAAGATTCAAGAATAGGAAGCATATCCTTCATTGAAGAGATTTTCTTGTCATGAATAAGTATGTAGGGATTCTCCAGCTCTGTTTCCATCTTCTCAGCGTTTGTGACAAAATAGGCTGATATATACCCGCGGTCGAACTGCATGCCTTCAACCACTTCCACGGAAGTGGTTGTTCCTTTTGATTCTTCTACGGTTATAACACCTTCCTTATGCACCTTGCTCATCGCTTCAGCAATAAGCTTTCCTATCTCCTCGTCATCATTTGCGGAGATCCTGGCAACCTGTTCAATCTTATTGAGGTCATCACCAATGACTTTAGCCTGTGATTTAAGGTGTTTCACAACTTTCTCAACTGCTTTATCAATACCTCTTTTAACATCCATTGGATTTGCTCCCGCCGTAATGTTCTTCAGCCCAACATTAATAATCGCCTGAGCCAGAACTGTTGCCGTGGTAGTACCATCTCCGGCTATATCACCTGTTTTTGAAGCAACTTCTTTTACCATCTGTGCCCCCATATTATTAAACGGATCAGACAGTTCGATATCCTTTGCAACTGTAACACCGTCTTTTGTAATCTGGGGTGCTCCATATTTTTTTTCAAGTACAACATTCCGGCCTTTTGGTCCGAGGGTCACTTTAACAGCATCTGCAAGTATGTCAACACCTTCTTTCAGAAGGGCGCGTGCATCAATATTATATTTAATCTCTTTTCCCATAATGAATAGATTTTTTGGTTTTTAACTAAGCTATAAAAAGAATATCTGACTGTGAGATAAGCAGATAGTCTTCACCATCGATAGTAAGTTCCTGTCCGGAATACTTACCGTAGAGGACAATATCGCCTTTCTTGACTTCCATCTCCTCATCCTTCTTTGCAGCTCCTGCAAGAATTACTTTTCCCTGACGGGGCTTCTCTTTTGCGGAATCAGGAATGATTATTCCGCTGGCAGTTTTAGCTTCAGCTTCATCAGGTTTTACAAGAACCTTGCCTGCCAGAATTTTACCTTTTAATTGTGCCATTTTTATTTAGTTTTAAAGTTAGTCCTGTTTTGATATTTGCATTTCAAACATATTCTATGCCAAACAGGAAAAAATGCCATAAACGAAAAAAAAAGTGTCAGTATATGACAAACTGACACTTTTGATATAAAGTTATTTCATAAATTTTTAATTTTCCGGTTGTTCTTCTCCGGTTGTGGTAGTGGTTGTTGTCTGAGGAACAGCTGTCGGCAGGGTCGGAATTGCATTGGGATCAATTGCATTATCAATCTGGTTTTGAATTCTGGATTGTTCAGAAGCTGCACCACGGGGAATTGCAGCCGTTGCAACAACACAGAGAATCAGTATTGAAGCTGCAAGAGTCCAGGTTGACTTTTCAAGGAAATCGGCTGTCTTGCGTATCCCCATTGTCTGTCCTGCAGATGTAAAATTGGCAGCCAGCCCTCCTCCTTTTGAGTTCTGAACAAGAACAATAAGTATCTGAAAGATACAGGCAATTATTATTACTACCGAAACAAAAACATAAATTCCCATCTGATCACTATTTTAATAATCCTTTAATCTTTTCAATTTGAGATGCAAAGTAACTGCTTTTTTCCGGAAATTTCAAACATAATTTCTCATAAATCTCTATTGCCCTGGAATAATAACCCTGATTGACATAAATTCTTGCAAGTGTTTCTGTTACAAATTCCCCTTTCTCTTCAACGAAAGGTTTTGAAATATCCACCCGGGCAGTTTCGGTCTTTTCCTTTGCAGTTTCTATTCTCGGGTTGTCCAGTATGAATTTATCGATCAGCTCCGATTGCATCTTCCTGAGGTCAATTTCATCCTTCTCTGACTCCCTATCAACTTCTCTTGTTAATTCTTCCGGTGGATTAACCGACTCTTCAGTTTCTAGTTCCAGCAGATCTTCCTTTTCTTCTGCCGGAGCTGAAAATCCGGGATCCATAAAGAATACCCTTTCCTCTTCTGACCCGGAATCTTCATCAATGACAAATACTGATGCGACCAAATCCCCGATTTCAGATTCAGTATGAATGGATACCAACCTTTGTGGTACCTGGAGCCCATCCTCTGAAAGTGCATCTGTTTTCTCCCCTTCGTAATCCTTTTCTATTTCATTTATCAGGTCTTCACTGTTTTTTGCCAGTTCTATTACCACCTGCTGGCTGTCTGCATCTCCATTTATGGAAGGGACATGTGGTCTTACAGGTGTTTCAGTCTTATCCCGGATCACCTGCTCCTTTTTCAGGAAATAATACAATACTTCACGGTCAGCAATATGCATTGCGGAGATCCTGAGTTGATTTTCGAACCTGACATCGGAGGTATTACTCAATCCTTTCAGCAGAAGCATATATGCACTCTGAAAATAGGGGAAAATATTAATAAGCTCGCTGACCTCACCGATCGTCTGGCGGTCGGCAGGACCCGAATTCTCAATCATTCCAAGAAAATCGTTCCTGTTCATGTCAGTTACCAGTTCACAAAAGCTTTATTGAATATATCTTCTACCAGAAGTTCAACAATATCTTCCGAAAGTTCTTTCTCCACCTGAGCAAGGTCGAGACTGCTGTCATAGTCTGCATACCTTGAGAAGGTTTGATCATAGCTTAATTCCGGATCGACAGCATTGGTGAATTTGATCCTTACTGAAATCGTAAACCGGTTTGTGGCGGCCTGTGCATCTGCAGCGACTGTCAGGGGGCTGGTATTATAATTGGAGATCTCTCCTTCAAAATCCACATCACCTGTTCCATTAACCAGGCCGAGATTAGTCTGTGCTTTGCATTTATCTATAAGTGCATCAGTAATATACTGGCTAAGTCCGGGCTGAACAAGGTCTGCCCTGTTCTGGAAATACTGAACACTGACGGTTTTTACTTCCGGCGATATACTTGCTCCCGTAAATGAATAACTGATTTTGCATCCGTTCAGCATGAACAATGTGCCGGTAACAAGAATAATGAAAATTATACACGCCTCCGGAATATTTTTTCCTCTACATTTCAATTTCATACTCCTTGATTTTACGGTACAGGGTTCTTTCTGAAATACCCAGTTCATGTGCTGCCAGCTTACGTTTACCGTTGAATTTTTCAAGAGCCTTCTTTATCATTTCCACCTCCTTGTCAGCAAGTGACAAAGATTCTTCAACTATTTCTTCAGTGTCCTGAATGTCATCCCTGCCCTGATGGGCTGCAAATTCGGCTGGAGATTCATCTTGTCTGTCTGCACCTCTTCTTTCTGCTGCCTCCCTGAAGAGATTTTTCATAACTCTTGAGTTTGGGTCATCAATGCTGATATCAATATCACCGCGCTGAATAAGATCATAGACAAGCTTTTTGAGATCGTTCATATCGCTTTTCATATCGAAAAGGATCTTATAAAGGATCTCCCTCTCGGATGTAAATGATTTTTCGTCATCTCTTTTTATAACTGCCGGCAGTTTTATTCTGTCATAATCAGGAAGATATGCCTTGAGCACTGAAGCTTTAATCTCTCTTTCTCTTTCTATTATTGAGATCTGTTCGGTTATATTTTTCAGCTGTCGTACGTTACCCGGCCAGGAATAGTTCACCAGTATGTTCTTTGCGTCGGGCTCAAGTCTTATGGCCGGCATCCTGTATTTTTCAGCAAAATCGACTGCAAATTTCCTGAACAGAAGGAAGATATCATCTCCCCTTTCCCTTAGGTCAGGTATCCTGATGGGGACGGTATTAAGCCTGTAGTACAGATCTTCCCTGAATCTGCCATGGTCAATAGCTGAGGTAACATCCGTATTGCTTGCTGCAATAACTCTCACATTTGTTTTTTGTACTTTCGACGAACCGACTCTTATAAACTCACCTGTCTCAAGCACCCTCAACAGGCGTACCTGGGTTGATAGTGGCAGCTCGGCCACTTCGTCAAGAAAGATGGTGCCCTTGTCTGCAACCTCAAAATATCCTTTCCGGCTGTCAGTTGCTCCGGTAAAAGAGCCCTTTTCGTGGCCAAATAATTCAGAATCAATTGTACCCTCGGGAATTGCACCGCAGTTAACTGCTATATATGGCCCATGCTTCCTTGCGCTATGACTATGAATGACTTGAGGGAAAACCTCCTTGCCCGTCCCGCTTTCACCTGTGATCAGTACTGAAAGATCTGTGGGCGCAACCTGCACCGCAACATCTATTGCCAGGTTAAGTCCCTCATAATTACCAATAATACCAAATCTTTGCTTAATATTTTGAAGATCTTTCATATACTGTTAAACGAATGTGCGAATTTAAGATTTTTTTAAGACATTGGGAAATGCATTTTTCTTAAATTCGCAGGATGGAGCGATATCTATTTGCCGGCATTATACCGGCTCGTTATGCATCAAAGCGATTTCCCGGCAAACCTCTCGCCATGATCGGCAACAAATCAATGATCAGGAGAGTATATGAACAGGTAGGCATTTCTGTCGATATCCTCTTTGTCGCAACTGATGATAAAAGGATCTTTGATGAAGTAAAGAAATTCGGGGGCAATGTCCTGATGACCTCTCCGGAACATCTGAGCGGTACCGACCGCTGTGCGGAGGCAGTCGACAGGATAATGGAACAGACTGGTAAGAAAATTGATGTAGTGATAAATATTCAGGGTGATGAACCTTTTATCAAACCTGAACAGATTGATCTTTTGAAATCGTGTTTTACCGGCAGGGATGTGGAAATTGCCACACTTGTCAGGGAAGTTGCGGCCGGGGAGGATATTTTTAATCCCAACCAGCCGAAAGTGGTACTCGATACAGCTGGAAATGCAATCTATTTCAGCAGGACTGCAATTCCATTTATCAGGGATTATGAAATGCCCGAATGGTCGAAGAGACAACTCTTTTATAAACATATCGGTCTCTATGCCTACACTACGGACACACTCAAAAGGATCACAAAACTTCCGGTGAGTTCTCTTGAAATGGCTGAAGCTCTTGAACAGAACAGATGGCTCGAAAACGGCTTTAAGATCAGAACTGCGGTAACTAACTGGGAGAGTATCGGTGTTGATACACCTGAAGATCTGCTGCGGGCTTTAGAATATCTTGATCATTTTAGTTGAAAATTTATTAACTTTAGCACAATTTTTGATGTAAATCACAAAACGGTATCTATGAAAAAGAGTCTACTCTTTGTTTATTTTCTCATTTTTACCATTACCCTTCAGGCCCAGAGGGATACCGTTAAATATGCCTCATATGCTGTTCAGAAGAACGCTTATGCTGATGCTGCAAATATCAATATCAACATATATCCTGTTCCGGTAAGGGAAAACCGCTTTACCATAAAAAGTGACAAGGAGATCTCCTTTGTAAAGATCACTAACATTATCGGCCAGGATATTTTCAGATCTCAATATAGTAATCCACAGACTATTATAAAGATTGATCTTGATAATCCCCAACGTGGGATGTATCTGGTAACGATCATCTTCAGTGACGATGTGAGAGTTGTGAAAAAAATAATGATAGAACAATTCGAATAATTAATTATTTTCGTTTTATGCAGCGGATTCCGGGGGGAATTTTCCGCAGTTAAACATAATTTTACGGAGGTTTTCACCAGCATATTGAAAAACAATACTGCTTACCGGTTTTTTATTATGACGGACATGATTAAATATCTTGATATTTTATATTCTATTAGCCATGGAAGAAGGAAACAGTGTTTTTTCAATCAGGGATCTTGAGAATTTTTCAGGAATAAAAGCCCACACAATAAGGATATGGGAAAAGAGGTACGACATTCTTGAGCCCGACAGAACTGATTCAAACATAAGGACTTACAATGAATCAGAATTAAAGAAAATATTGAATGTGTCATTCCTGAACAGGAACGGACTGAAAATATCCAAAATTGCAAGGCTTGATGAGGATGAGCTTACCCGGCAGGTGATGGCGATAAGCAGCAGGGATGATACTGACAAGGATTTCCAGCCTGGTAAAATCCTTATGTCAGCCATTAAATTCAATGAGGAATTATTTAAAGAGGCTCTGCGTCCTTATATAAAGGATTTTGGAATTGAAGAAGCCTATTCCAGATGCCTTCATCCATTGCTTGAAAAGGCAAGGATACTCTGGCAGACCGGAGGCCTGTCACGGGCCCAGGAGCAGTTTATCAGGAATGTTATCAGGCAGATTATTATCGTTGAAGACAATTCTTTGAAGCCGCGGTCAGGCAAAACAAGGTCAACTGTGGCAATGATAAACACCTCAGATATACTTTCTGACAATAATTTCCTTTTTTACAAATATGCTCTCAGAAAACGCGGATTTGATGTCATTTTCACCGGCGGGATCCTTCCTGCAGCAGAAGTCATAGAAATTTATAATGCAAAGCCGTTCGATTATCTCGTTGTGAACTCAAGCGGATTCGATTTTGCCAAAAATAAAATAGCATATTTCAATAACCTTGGCAAGTCTCTTATGATTAAGAAAATAGTCTTTACTGATTCTCCGGAAGAGACTGACCGGAAATATTCCGATAAGATGATAATAACCAGGGATCCTGCCAGCTTCCTGAGGTATATTGAGGGGTTGAGATAGTTATTTTATTCTGACCACAACTGAATCAGCTATCTGCAATGCAGTCGTAAGAGTGCTGAGATCAGTAAATAATTCTCCTGTTTTACCTGAATAATGACTATGTCCGACGGGTTTCATCTTATAGGACTCCTGCATTGATCTGGTATCAATGACAGCTTCATATACGAGGGCGGGCTGACATGACCATTTGTAATTTTCATCATCAGGATATTTGTCATTTGTCCAGAATTCATTCCAGTCCCAGTTCTGATTTATCTCCAACATAACCTTGTATTTTTCCGGCAGCGGACCATCTGCACGAGAGGACATAACAAAACCTGTCTCAGGGGTTGCACCGGTATATGCATCCGGTACAGCTGTCCCGGAATCTGGCATATAAAGACCGTCAGCCGCTTTTACTCCTCTTTTATGAGCCCAGTACGGTAATGTCTGTGGTGCTCTTTTTTCAGCCGTGATCCATTTATTGTTTTCCTGTCTTGCATACTGGAAAATCCCGGTTGCGACAGATTTTGCCACATAAAGAGTCTGAATATATTTTCCTTCCATATCTTCAAGCCAGATCGCGAAGAGAGGATAATAGAATGATTCTCCCCTTGTGAGGTCAACAATTATTTCAGGACCTTCCCCTCCGATATTTGAGGGAAATGAAGTCTTTTCTTCCCGGGCCTGATTTTTGTTTTTTATTGCACCTGTTGTGCAGGCAACTGTGGCTAATGCTGATAAAATTATTAATATCCTGTTCATGTCCGGAAATTTAAAATTCAATTATCACTCCGATTGTAGGCAACACTGTTCCTGTTTCACTATCGAGAAACTTAAGGGAATACTTAAGCGGATCAGAGGGATCCGTGACCGGATTGCCGTTACTGTCCGATTCCCTGACAAGTATGGAAGGCTGATCAGCTTTATGGTTATAGACATTCTGAACGTCAACGTATAACATCAGAGACCATCCTTTTAAGAAGTATTGCTTGTCAACTCTTAAATCGAGCTGGTGGAAAGCTTTAAGGCGCTCACTGTTGAACCTGGCATAATCGAGGTATCCCTGTCCCTGGAGATCCCATGCTGCCTTAAGCGAAGATTTTTCAAGATCATAAGGTGTATAGGGAGCACCACCCACAAATCTCCATTTAAAACCAACATCCCAGTTCCTGTTGAATTTCCTTGTTGCTGTCAGATTCAGCAGGTGGCGGTTGTCCCATGATGAAGGGATCCACAAGTTGTCAGGTTCTCTGAATTCACTTCTCACAAATGTATAGGAAAATACGAGGTTGGTCTTTTTAAACTCTTTTAACCTGCCCAGCAGTTCAATTCCGTAAGATCTTCCTTCAGCGGTTGAAACAAGCTCCTCGTCTCCGAATATGCCGTAACCCGCACTTTTGCTGGAAAGAGGTACGGAATCCCTCACTGAGAACGGGTATTTTGAATACCCTTTGAAAAATCCTTCAAGGGTTATCTGGATATTATCCAGAGGGATGAACTCAAGTCCGCCCACCAGATGGTCTGCCTGCACATACTTCAGGTTATTCTCCTTATTAACAAATACTCCCTGGATGTTCATATACCCCAGGGCTGTGTACGGAGGTATCTGGAAATAACGACCCGCATTGAAATTGAGGTTCACCTTTTCACTCAGGGAATATGATGCTGAGAAACGCGGGGATATTTGATTTAAAGGATTCAGCATTGATTCTGAATAGGTACTGAAATCAGTACGGACTCCCAGCGAAAGCTTTAACCTCTCTTCAAGGTATGATTTGCTTGCCTGCCCGAAAAAAGAGAACTTCCCCAGCTTCAGGTTTGTTTCATAATTGATCTCGTTTTCTCCGAAACCTGAATAAATGAGCCTGTACGTTGAATTCCTGTAATGGGCATATTCATACCCTGCACCAAAATTAAGCCTCAATCCGTTGTCCCCTATCATTGTCCTTTCGAAACGCGCTTTGATCTCTCCTTCCCCCGATAAATAATCAAGAACCAGGTTAGTGTCTGCCTCAATATTTCCTGCATATTTATACTGTGAATTATTCAGGTAGTTACGGCTGAGAACCCAGGTATCGTATCCTCCTTTTCCGAAATGCTTGTAGACAAGTCCCATTATATAGCTATACTGTTCCTGCACAGGAATATAATCAAGGATATAGCGTTGATATTCAGTATCGTTGGCCTTAAGGTTCAGCTTGAAATCGTCTTTGGCTCCAAGTCCTATGACGGTAAGCTCATTCTTTTCATCAAGTCTTACCCTGTATTTGAACTGGAAGTCGGTATAATTAGGCAGGAATGGAAGCTTCAGGGCGCTGAAGAGGAACTGCAGATATGAGCGTCTGACAGATAAAAGCAGGCTTCCGTTTTCACCTGCAGGACCGTCAACTGTGAGCCCAAGATCGGATGCACCGACAGTCGCTCTGTATTTCATTTTTTCCCTGTTACCATCCAGAAAGGTAAAATTCAGGACCGAACTCAGGGCGTTACCTTTCGAAGCAGGAAATGCTCCGGAGATAAAATCAACCGACTGGACAAAGTCAACATTTATGATCCCCACGGGTCCGCCGGATGCTCCCTGTGTTGAAAAATGGTTCAGATATGGAATTTCAACATTATCAATATAAAATCTGTTTTCATTCGGTCCGCCGCCACGTACTATGACATCATTCCTGAAAGCAGGAGTGGAAGCCACTCCGGGAAATGACTGTATGACCCTGGAAATATCCCTGTTGCCCCCGGGATTCTTTTCAATTTCATCAATTCCGATGATCCTGACTGAAAGCGGTGTTTCAGCTTTTTTGATGAATGGGGATGCCTTGATCACCACCTCTCCTAATCCTACCGCCATTTCCTCGAGAGGTATCTCAATATTAGCCTCTTTGCTGTTTGTGACCAGGATCGCAGAGGTCAGAAATGGATTATAGCCCACAGATGATGCTCTCAGTTCAACGTACCCCGGTCTGACACCGGTAAACATAAAATTCCCGTCAAAATCAGTTACTGCTCCGATTGTAGTTCCCCAGATCTGTACTGTCGCAAAAGGGACTCCTTCATTTGTTTTTGAATTGTAAACTCTTCCTTTTATAACTCCCAAATTTGCCTGACCCGACAAATAAGGGATGGATGCTATTATAATTAATATTGTCAGAATAAATTTTCTCATGCAAAACAATCTTTGTTTTACAAACAACAAACAATGCGAGATTGTTCACGGAGAATCCGAATAAATGTGATTTATGTTCTAACCTCCCAACAGGTCACAAAAATACTTTCTTTCAGAGTCAAGATCCAGTGATCGCCTCTTTGCAGAGAGAGTATCAATTTTTTTAATAATGGCTTCTGCAAATGCTTTTATGCTCTCTTTCGATCTGGATTGGATCCTGTGTGATAAAGCCATGGAAATTTTTGAGACTTCTCTCCACAGCTCAATTGTTTCATCATCAAAATAACAATCGGAAAATGCATTCCAGATATATTCAATTGCTGTTTCTGAAGGATGAAGCATATCATTGTCGTAGAAGCGGTAATCACGCAGATCGTCCATTACAAGCTCGTAAGCAGGGAAATAGCCGGGAGCAGATGGATGATCAAGGAGTTTCTCGACAGCCAGGAAAAGGGTCGACTTGCTGACCTGGTTTCCATGGGGACCGTCCTTCCAGTGGCGTACAGGGCTTATGGTAAATACAATTTTAAGCCGGGGGAGATGTGACTGCAGCATGTCGAGCCGGCTGTTCCACATGGTTACAATATCATCAACAGAAAGCAGCTCATGGGTAAACTGAGCTGCGGGAATTTTATGGCAATTGGAAACGATTTTACCTGTTTCCTTCCACCTGTAAACCCTTGCTGTTCCGAAGGTGATAAAAAGGAAGCTGGCTCCTGAAATGAATTCCCGGGCTTTCAGTAATCGTTTGTTGATCAGCTCCAGGATCTCCAGCTTGCTGTCAGATGAAAAATCGGTATAGTGGTCAAAACTCAGCCATTTACCGTCATAATTATAAAGATCATTTTCAGTGTATTCTCTGGCATTAATAATTGCATCAAGTGTGCTTATAACGGATACAGGATTATATACTGTCCCTGAAGGATTGATCATGACAGGGAGATGTCCGGTTTCAAACTGCTTGCCTATTGATGTGGCAAAACAAGACCCGATGAACATTACCGGATCATCGTAGGTGATCTTTTTTCCTGAAGGGTTTATTTTGAATCTGGTTCTTAGTTCCATGGATCCGTTTTAATTACGATCCTAACCTTGTGTTTATCCATTTCATCATGTATGCAAATACATCCAGTCTGAATGGCTCATTATGAAGCTCATGGTATCCGCCGTCCCATATTTTGAGCTCGGTCATTGGGGCTTTTGCTGCAAATAGACGGCTGCCCTCAGGTGAACAGATTCTGTCATCGGCGCCATGCATCAAAAGAAGCGGCACATTAAGTTCACCGGCATTTGCCAGCGAATTAGCGGCGGAGCTCATTGCACTGTGAAACAAGCCTATCGAAATTCTGTCATGAACGAGAGGATCAGCTTTGTACATCTCAACAACCTCCCTGTCGTGGGAAATTTGATCTACAACGAGACCTGATGGCTGAACAAGACCCGGCAGAATATACTTCAATATTGATGCAAGCACACTTTTGGATTTGGCTGGCTCGTAAGAGAGCTTCAGCCAGGGTGAAGTGACAATGGCACCTTTTATTTCAGGTTTTTTTCTCAACAGATAGTCAAGAACTATCCCGCCGCCAAGGCTATGTCCGTACAGGAAAACGGGGATCTCCGGGAAAGTATTTATTGAACTGTAGTAAAGTATATCAATCATTTCGTCAGTAAGTGCATAGCTTTTAATATTCCCTCTGGCACCGTCAGAGCGTCCATGGCCGGGAAGATCGACTCCCGTGAATCCAATAGCTTCTTTATTCAGCAGCTCAGCCCAGGCGGAATAGCGCTGAATATGCTCACCCACACCATGAACAAAAATTATGTTGGCCCGGATTCTTTCCCTCGGACTCACTATAAAACCTCTTAATACCTGGCCGTTTTTAAGCTTAATACTGTATTCCATACTTTTTTCTTTAAAAATAGTAAACCTGGTTGAATATTCCATCCGCGAAATGTGATTTTCTGCTGTCAGAGTCAATTTATAATCAATTTATAACCGCACTCAAGATTGAAATGTAATAATCTCATTATTTGGCTTTTCCGGCTTACGGCTCTTTAGAAAGGATTTAGATTACAGGGATTTTAAGATATTAAGATTTGTTTATCTTTATTTATGTGTATAAATTTGTATCAACAATAAAAACAGAAGAGCTATGACAACATTTGAATTCAACAATCACCTTATCGGTATGAAACCTAATCTTCAAAGGTTTGCCATGAGCCTTACTTCAGATCGCGATACAGCGCTCGATCTTGTTCAGGATACTTATTTAAAAGCGATCACGCACAAAGATAAATTTGTTGATTATACAAACCTGAAAGCATGGGTTTTTACAATAATGAAGAATACCTTCATAAATAATTACCGCAGGAATATAAAGGAGAATACGATCATTGACGGTACACAGGATCTCTATTATTTAAATCGGCCTCATGATAAAGGATCCATCTCTCCTGAATCCAGTCATGCAGAAGGGGAGATTGAAAAGGCTATCAATTCACTTGCGGATGAATTCAGGATTCCTTTCAGGATGCACATTGAAGGATACAAATACAGGGAGATCGCTGATGAGCTTGGATTAAAGATAGGCACAGTAAAGAGCAGAATATTCTTTACACGTCAGAAACTTATGTATAAGCTTAAGGATTATACGGCGTAAATTGGTATATTAGGTCTGGTTAGGTAAGATAAAGGCGTTTCATACAATGCCTTTATCTTTTTATAATCCTGAAAATTATTCCGGTAAGCACAAATAACAGGAAGAATCCTGATACGATCCACGCCCATTTGTTTGGGATTTTTGATTCAGCATACATTACAAATGGCTCTGTCATAAAATAATGCGATTTTATCTGCCATTGCATGATTTTAGCTGAATCTATCAATCCATTCGTTCCGATTATCTCCCCTGGCATTACGATCCTTTGGGTATAACGTACGAAATCAACCCAGAGATGTTCGGAAACTATATTTTCGGCAGAATCAGCTTCTGTCTGATACTTGAGGGCATTAGCCTCCCCGATGAATTCCTTCAGCAAAATCCCGTTCGACCAGAGACTATCAAATTTCTCTCCCCCTTGATTTATTACCCCTATGAATTCATCCTCACGTGCTTTCAAAACGTCGGGGGTCATATCGCCTTCTGCTCTCCCTTTAGTAAGGTTTGAAAACTCCCCTATCCATTCCGAGACAAGACTTTTAATTGTCCAATTCTCTATCTTCTGGTCAACGGAATCGCTGAAAGCCTTATATTTCAGGCTGTCAGAGCTATTTAACTTTTCATTGGTTATATTTTCAGGAGAATAGAACCAGGCAAGCTCTTCGTCATTGAGGAAATCCGTAATAGGGTACCCATATGACATTGTCTTTTCTATTACTTCAGCATACAGGTATTCAGTATTGAACCATTTGAATCTTTTTTTGAATTCAGCTTTTCTCTTAACATCCCTGTTTACACTGCTGTCAGCCAGATAATCCTTATTAATCTGATCCACGGAGGCAAATAATTTTTCGGTTCGTCTTACATATGTTGTATCCCCATTGCTATTTATTTCCAGGGAATCCCTGATTATCCAGGTTGAATCGTAAGGTACCTGGACGTTGGAAATCCTGAAATTATTGTCCATGGTTTTCATTTCGATCTTCCTTGTTACCGAACCGTCGGTATGAACGATATCCGTTACGACAGTCTCCGGTTCACCGCATGATACTGCCATTACAAGCATCATTGAAATGATAATTTTCAACTGTTTCCTTTTCATGATATTACATATTAAATTTTTTCTTGCTGCTTTCATCAAGTTTTTCTTCGACATATTTCCTCAGATGAGGATCTTCCTCAATCAGTTTTATCAGATCCTTGTATTTAGCTTCAAGTTCATTGTATGATTTCATTAGTCTTTTTACCTGTTTTTCAGAGATATTTATTTTCCCGGCTGGCAGTTTGCGTCCGGCAAGCCTGTATAAAAAAGCGGCATCAGAATTATCTGAACTTCCTGTAATTATTTGGCTTTCAATGAATACCGCCTGCCTGTTAAGGTTGTTTATACGCTTCAAAATAACAGTCTGCTGGTATACAAATGCTATCACCAGAATGATTGATGCAGCGACAAGGCCTCTCCTCACCCACCCGATATACACCCAGCCGAAGAGGAAATTGAGGATCCCCGGTGATGGTTCTTGCTTCTCCTCTTTTCGCATGATCCTTTTCATGACTTTGTCTTCAATATCATCTGCTGAATGAAAAACGGGTTTCGATTTTCTGAGGATATTCAGGATCCTGGTATATTTTATCTCATCACTATTCATATCAGATATATTTAATTATCATTTCACTGATTTTCTTCCTGGCATAATGAAGATTTGCCTTTACATTTGTTTTACTCATTCCTGTTATTGCTGAGGCCTCATCCGGCGTCATCTCTTCAAGATCGCAAAGGACAAATACCGTTTTCTGCTTAGGGCTCAGACTGCGGGTAAGAAGGTCTATGATCGCAGCTGTTTCCCTGTTTTCCAATTCCGTTGATAACTCGTGTGAAAGATGGTTTGAGATGATTGCCCATTCCGATTCATCCGGATTGTATTCCCGTGCTTTTTGCCTCTTTCGCAATTCATCATAACATTTATTGACTACTGTTTTGTAAAACCACTTCCTGAAACCCTCAGCGGATCTGATCTTTATGATCTTCTGCCACAGGGTAACCATTGTTTCCTGCACAACATCCTCCGCAAGTGCTTCATCGCCAAGCATTCTGAAGGCCACTGAGAAGGCAAACGGAGAGGTTTTTCTGACAAGTTCCCTGAAATTGCGGAAGTTCCCTCTCCTGCATTCTTCTATAATCTCATAATCGATCAAATTCCGGTCAGTTTTCTGATAATAAGACGTAATTTTAACAGAAAGGTAAAAAACATATGGTAATTTTATTGGGGAAATTAATAATTTAAGTTCCGGGCTAAAGCCCGATTTAATAGTAGTAGCTCACTAATCCCAGGCTTAAGCCTGGGGTTAGTTGGTCAGCACTTACATTCAGGGCTTTAGCCCGGAAGAATTTGTTTGTCAATACATTAACATCACTGCTATGCAAAAAATACTTACACTCAGAACCGATCGGAAGAATGGATTGTACGATATTACCAATCAGGTCACAGAGGTAATAAAGGAAAGCAACGTCAAAACCGGCATTGCCTCAGTATATGCCAGGGGATCGACCGCGGCGATCATGATCCAGGAGAACTGGGACCAGTCGGTTCAGAATGACGTTATCACACTTCTAAACAGGCTCATCCCTTCAGGGATCTGGGAGCATGATCACCAGGACAATAACGGGGATGCACATCTAAAAGCGGGGCTTGTGGGTGCTTCAGAGACGTTACCGGTCGTTGATGGTCATGCAGGATTATCGACATGGCAGAATATTTTCCTGTGTGAGTTTGACGGACCAAGAAGCCGGAGGGAGGTTGTTGTGACTGTAATTGAGGATAAATGACTAAATATCAATTGATCTTAATGCATCTGAGATGTTTCTCTTAAAATCCGGATATTTTATCCTGCTGACGGAGGTTTTCTTAAACAGCCTCTGAAACTGTTCTTCCGTAAGTGATTCCCATTCTCTACGGCTCATTGCGGCTATTTCCGGATTAATTATAAATTCCGGATGAGTATTTGGCTTTAAGTCTTTATTCCAGGGACATACCTCCTGACACTTGTCGCATGCATATACCCTGCCTCCAAGCTTCAGAACTATCTCTTCGGGTATCTGCCCCCGGTTCTCAATCGTCAGGTTGGAAATACATTTCCTGGCATCAATGGTCCTGTTATCATTAATAGCAGCCGTAGGACAGGCATCAATGCATAATCTGCAACTTCCGCAGTATTCATCCGTGAACGGGTCATCACAACGGAGTTCAATATTAAGGACAAGTATCCCTATGAAAAAAAACGATCCGATTTCTTTGTTGATCATAATTGAATGCCTGCCCTGCCAGCCCAGCCCGGCTTCCCTGACCCATGATTTTTCATGAAGGAATCCTGTGTCGCAAAATGCTTTTCCCTCAGTTTCCGGTGCATTCATCTTTATAAAATCGAGCAGCCTTTCAAGTTTTGCTACAATAACATCATGATAGTCGGTACCGTAAGTATATCTCGAAAGAACCGGAACTCCTTTTTCCTTTTTTTCAATTTCCGAATAATAGTTCAATCCCGTAACTACCATCGATTTAGCACCAGGGAAGATCAGTTCAGGATTGAATCTTTTCTCCGGTTCTCTTTCAAGATATCCCATCTTATCATTCATGCCTGCCTCAAGCCAGGCCTTTAATACAGGTTCGCATTCCGACAACGCACGAACCCTGGCTATGCCGCAGAGGTCAAAACCAAGGGTATACGCTTTCTCTTTAATCTGAGCGGACAAATTTTTTCCTTCTTCTGTTTTCATAATTTGTTTTAAAGAAAACCAAGTTCAAGTTTTGCTTCATCGCTCAGCATACTCTTATCCCAGGGAGGATTAAAAGTAAGCTTCAGGTCACAGTCCCTCACTCCTCTTGTCCCGGCAACTTTGTATTTAACCTCTTCAATCAGCATATCTGCCATCGGGCAATTTGGAGCCGTCAGTGTCATGGTGATGTGAGCAATGTGCTCATCATCCACCTCTATATTATATATCAGACCAAGGTCATAAATATTGACAGGTATTTCAGGATCAAAAATGCTTTTTAGCACCCCAACCAGTCTGGTCTCTATCTCAAGCTGTTCGTCTGCATTCATAATCTGACTTTTAATTTGTTTTTCCGGTCGCCGGTTGCCTGTTGCCGGTAGCCTTATAAGCCATTGCATAGAGTTTCATCTGTCTTATCATTGAGAGCAGTCCGTTCGATCTGGTTGGCGACAGGTTTTGCCTGAGTCCGATCCTGTCGATGAAATAGAGCTCTGAAGAAATTATTTCATCGGGGGTCCGTCCGGAGAGGATTTTGATCAGCAGGGAGACAATGCCGCGTGTTATTATTGCATCGCTGTCGGCAGTAAAGGATATCTTATTACCGCTGAACTCAGGGTAAAGCCATACTTTCGACTGGCACCCCTCTATCAGGTAATCCTTTACCTTGAATCTGGGATCGATAGCCGGCAGTTCCTTTCCTAAATCTATCAGCAGGTTGTATTTGTCCATCCAGTCGTCAAATTCTGAAAACTCCTCTATTATATTATCCTGAACTTCGTTGACCGACATATTGGATTATTTTAAAAACATACTGATAACTTTTTCAATTCCCGTGCCAAGCATATCAATCTCTTCTTTCGTATTATAGAAACACATTGATGCTCTTACCGTCCCCCCAATGCCGAACCTGTCCATTACAGGCTGGGCGCAATGAGTGCCTGTGCGCACCGCTATACCAAGCTTATCGAGTACCATGCCTGTATCGTACTGATGGACATTATTTACCAGGAAAGAGATTATTGGGATCTTTCTTTCAGAATTGCCGTAAATTTTCACTTCCTTAATTCCTGAAAGCATTTTTGTGGCATAATCAAGAAGCTCTTTCTCTCTTTTTTCAATAGTATCAATCCCTATAGACAGCACATAGTCAAGAGCAACACCTAAACCGATGGCTCCTGCAAAGTTCATCGTTCCTGCTTCAAACCTGAAGGGAAGGTCGTTATAGGTTGTTTTTTCAAATGTCACATTTGCCACCATGTCACCTCCGCCCTGGTACGGGGGCAGCTCTGAGAGCCACTTTGCCTTACCATAAAGAACACCTGTGCCTGTTGGTGCATAGATCTTGTGACCAGAAAAAACATAAAAATCACAATTCATGTCAGCAACGTCAACATGTCCGTGCTGTATGCCCTGTGCCCCGTCAATCATGACCGGGATATTCATCGAATGTGCAGCGTCGATTATTTCCCTGACAGGGAGAATGGTTCCGAGTGCATTTGACACATGGGTAACTGCAACTATTCTTGTCCTGGAGTTAAGGAGCTTCAGGTATTCTTCAAATATGATCTCTCCGTTGTCATTTACAGGGATCACCCTCAGAATTGCACCTTTTCGTTCGCACAACATCTGCCATGGTACGATATTGGCATGATGTTCAAGGTGGCTGACAATTATCTCATCACCGGTCCGGATATATCTTTCTCCGAATGAAAATGCAATGGTATTTATTGAACCTGTTGTTCCTGATGTAAATACAATCTCTTCCCTGCCGGCTGCATTAATGAATGATCTTACTTTCTCTCTTGCATTTTCATATTCCTCGGATGCCCTGTCGCTTATTGCGTGGACGCCCCGGTGAATATTCGCATTATATGTTGTAAATACCTCACTTACAGCATCAATAACGCATTGAGGCTTCTGGGTTGTGGCGCCATTGTCGAAATAAACAAGTGTTTTGTCGTAAACCTTCCTGCCAAGGAGAGGAAAATCAGCTCTTATGTCAGTGATATTCTTCAATTCGGTACTATTTATCGCATCTCACCATACAGCTTGCACAACGCGACAGTTCGCCCTTCAGGCGCTGCATTACCAGGTTATCCATTCTTTCCTGCAGGGCTTCCACTTTTATATTCCGGATCACCTCATGTGCAAATCCGAACATAAGCATCAGCAATGCCTCACGTTTGTTTATACCACGGGACTGCATGTAGAAAAGGGCATCATCGTCGAGTCTGCCTACTGTAGCTCCGTGACTGCATTTTACATCATCGGCATATATCTCAAGCTGGGGTTTGGTATCCATTTTTGCATCATCTGTAAGAAGGATGTTATTGTTTTTCTGGTATGCCGTTGTTCCCTGAGCGTCCTTGTGAACATAAATACGACCGTTAAATGCTCCTGTTGCCATGTCATCCAGCACGCCCTTGAAGAGCTGGTTGCTTGTGCAGTTAGGGAAAGCATGGTCAACGTTGACATAATTATCCACATGCTGAAATTTATCTGCCAGGAATAATCCATATGAATTGCTTTCCGCACCCTCGCCGCCAAGGTAATGATATGTGCTGTTACGGACAAGTCCTCCATGAAGGGTTATATTATTTGAAGATACATGGCTGCTCTTCTCCTGGTGAATGAAGGTATGTGTGATCTTGCATGCGTTATTGTGTTCATTCTGGACTCTCATGATGTCAAAATGTGCATTTTCTCCCACGTAGACTTCGGTGACCGCGTTTGTTAGAAATTTCACCGGGGAAAGGGTATGGTCGCAGATGATAAGCGTGAAATCGGCATTATCTTCAACAATTATAAGATTCCGATGCTGGTTGAACATGTCCGTCTCTGACTCAACAAGGTTGACGACCTGCACCGGTCTTTTAAGTACTGCTCCGGCCGGGACATAAATGAAAACTCCGTCGGAGGCCATTGCTATATTCAATTGTACCAGTCCGTCAGAACTGCTGTTTACATATTTCCCATAATGCCTTTCAATTTTATCACTGAATTTTTTTGCAGCCTCATTAAGGCTTCCGATCAATATTCCTCCGGGCAGTTCACGCATCCTGCCATTTATCGTAGGATAAAACCCGTTAAGAAGAACAACACCGTATGCATCAAGGTCGGCAACATCACACCTGAACTGTTCTGCTTTTATGAAATCAGAATCTTCAGGGATAAAGTAGTTTTTATAATCGTGATTAAAGAAAGGATCCAGGTTTGTATACCTGTAGGACTCACTTTTCCTTGTCGGTATCCCGGTGTTGCAGAAACCTGTAATAGCATCCTTCCGGAAAGAGTTTATGTAAGGAACAGAACTCTCCGTTATCTTTCTGATGTTCTCCTCATAGAGCCTGTAGTAGCGTTCTGTTCTTTCTGCAAGTGTATTCATAACACTTCTTTCTTTTCAACATCCTGTTTAATCCAGTCGTATCCTTTTTTCTCCAGTTCAAGAGCCAGCTCCTTCCCGGCTGTTTTTACTATGCGACCGTCATAAAGCACGTGGACGACATCCGGAACTATGTAGTCAAGTAACCGCTGGTAATGTGTGATAACGATGGCTGCATTATCAGGGCGCTTCAACCTGTTGACACCGTTTGCCACTATCCTGAGTGCATCTATATCGAGCCCGGAATCGGTTTCATCAAGGATTGCAAGTTTCGGCTCAAGAATTGCCATCTGGAATATCTCATTTTTTTTCTTTTCACCGCCGCTGAAACCTTCATTTACTGATCTGTTTGCCAGCTTTGAATCAATCTCCACAAGCTCTTTTTTCTCACGCATCAGCTTAAGGAAATCCGATGCAGAAAGAGGCTCAAGTCCTTTATGCTTGCGATGCTCATTAACTGCGGTTTTCATGAAGTTGACCATGCTGACTCCCGGTATTTCGATCGGGTACTGGAATCCCAGAAAAATCCCTTCTTTCGACCTGTCTTCGGGAGCCATCTCGAGGAGGTTCCTGCCAAGATATGTTACAGTTCCCTCAGTCACTTCAGCAAATTCCCTTCCGGCGAGTACAGCTGCCAGTGTGCTTTTACCGGATCCGTTTGGTCCCATTATCGCATGGATCTCACCGGGCTTAACCTCAAGAGTAATCCCCTTCAGAATGGCCTTTCCCTCAATTGCAGCCCGTAAATTCTTAATAACTAACATTATTTTCGTCTTTTATCTTTCGCCTTTTGCCTTTCGCCTTTATTTACCCTACGCTTCCTTCAAGGCTTATCTGCAGAAGCTTCTGAGCTTCGACAGCAAATTCCATGGGCAGTTTGTTTATCACCTCCCGGGCATAGCCGTTTACTATAAGTCCTATTGCATCTTCGGTTGATATCCCTCTCTGATTGCAGTAAAATATCTGGTCCTCCCCTATTTTTGAAGTTGTTGCTTCGTGTTCAACAATAGCGGTCTGGTTTTCAACCTCGAGGTACGGGAAAGTATGAGCACCGCATTTATCTCCCAGCAGAAGTGAATCGCACTGCGAAAAATTCCTTGCGCCCGTTGCATTTTTCAGTACTTTGACAAGTCCCCTGTAGCTGTTTTGTCCCCGACCTGCTGAGATCCCTTTTGAAACTATTGTGCTCTTCGTATTCTTACCGATGTGGATCATTTTCGTTCCAGTATCAGCCTGCTGGTAATGATTTGTAACCGCAACGGAATAAAATTCGCCAGTTGAATTATCGCCTCTAAGAATGCATGAAGGATATTTCCAGGTTATAGCAGAACCTGTTTCTACTTGTGTCCATGAAATCTTCGAGTTCTCACCCCTGCATAGGCCCCTCTTTGTTACAAAATTGAATATCCCTCCCTTACCGTTCTTATCGCCCGGGTACCAGTTCTGTACTGTGGAATATTTCACCTCGGCATTATTCTCGACAATAATTTCGACAATTGCAGCATGAAGCTGATTTTCATCTCTCATCGGAGCAGTGCATCCTTCGAGGTAGCTGACATAGCTTTCCTCGTCTGCGACAAGAAGTGTCCTTTCAAACTGCCCGGTATTGGCAGCATTTATCCTGAAATAGGTTGAAAGCTCCATCGGGCATCTTACACCTTTTGGAATATAGCAGAAGGAGCCGTCGCTGAAAACCGCTGAATTGAGGGTAGCAAAGAAATTGTCTGTATAGGGCACCACTGTCCCAAGATATCTTCTTACCAGCTCGGGGTATTCCTTAACTGCATCACTGAATGAACAGAAAATAATGCCTGATTCGGCGAGGGTTTCCCTGAAGGTCGTTTTGACTGAAACAGAGTCCATTACCGCATCAACTGCCACACCACTGAGATGCTTCTGTTCTTCAAGCGGGATTCCTAGCTTATCAAAGGTTTTCTTGAGTTCGGGATCAATATCATCAAGGCTTTCGGGAGATGGCTTCTGTATCGGAGCAGAGTAATAAATTATGCCCTGGTAATCAATCGGCGGTATCTTAAGATTTGCCCATTCCGGCATCTTCATTGTCTGCCAGTGCCGGAATGCTTTCAGGCGAAATTCAAGGAGCCATTCCGGTTCATTTTTCTTCTTCGAAATAATGTGGATAATATCTTCATTGAGCCCTTTAGGGATCTGTTCCATTTCAATATCGGAATAGAAACCGTACTTATAATCCCCTGAGGTCACATCATTTATTATATTATCCTGGTTCTTAGCCATTTGAATGTATACAATCTTTACCTTATTAATATATTAACAACAGGAATACCGGATTGTTAATTATATTTAATCTAAATAAACATGCAAAAATATAAAATAACCTGAAAACACTGAAGCAGAAGTATCGAAAATAATCTCACGAAGTGATAGAAATCATAAAGCCGGGGAAATAACGACATGAAAAACTTATTAATTTTGCATCCTAATTTTCCCGGTCATATGAATCCCATACATGCTTTTTTAACCGCCAACAGCAAAAGGCTGTTGTTCTTTTCTTTTGCTCTTCTTGTCCCGGCATCGATTTTTGCAGCCGGAGGGGAGGTCCCTTCAATTGGACCTGTACATCTGGAATTTATAATTTTCGGATTGATACTTCTTGGAGTAGCTTTTTTTCACAAGCATACTTTCTGGGTCGCTGTCACAGGGCTGACAGTTTTACTGACCTACAAGTTCATTTTCGATCCCGGTTTTCATCTCGGGGAGCATCTGATTGGCACGACACCATTTGGCGAACAGCTCATGAACAAAGAACTCAGGCAGGGAGAATGGGGAATCTTATTGAATCTCCTCGGACTATTACTGGGATTTTCACTGCTTTCAAAGATATTTGAAGAGTCGCGTATTCCGGAACTGCTTCCGCGATATCTTCCCAATGACTGGAAAGGTCCTTTTATTCTGCTGATATTTGTTTTTATACTTTCATCTTTCCTTGACAACATTGCAGCTGCTCTTATCGGAGGCACTATTGCAATTGTTGTTTTTAAGAATAAAGTCCATATCGGATACATTGCTGCACTGGTGGCCGCAAGCAATGCCGGAGGTGCAGGCAGTGTTGTGGGTGATACAACAACAACAATGATGTGGATAGACGGAGTTTCTGCATTAAATGTTCTTCATGCCTATGTAGCAGCATTTGTTGCCGTGTTGTTTTTTGCCTGGTTTGGTTCTCATCAGCAGGATAAGTATCACAGGATAGAGCCGGATGCCCCGGCTGATATCAGAATTGACTGGCTGAAGCTTTTACATGTAGTTCTCATTCTTGCCGGCGCAATATTATCAAACATCCTGTATGATATGCCGGCACTTGGCGTGTGGATCGCAATTGTACTTGGAGTCTTTTTGCGTCCGGTTCCGTGGAAGGAGGTTCCGGGAGCAATTAAAGGCACTGTTTTCCTGTTATGCCTGGTTACATGTGCTTCACTTATGCCTGTTGAAGAACTTCCCGATGCTTCGTGGATAACAGCCATGGCACTTGGATTTCTGTCAGCTGTGTTTGACAATATCCCTCTTACCAAATTGTGCCTTGAACAGGGGCATTATGACTGGGGTATGCTGGCATATACAGTTGGTTTCGGGGGATCAATGGTATGGTTTGGATCATCAGCCGGCGTAGCAATAACAAACAAGTTTCAGGAAGCAAGAAATGTAGTACTTTGGGTAAAAAAGGGATGGCACGTGGCTGCCGCCTATATCCTGGGATTCTTTATACTTTATTCGCTTCTGGGATGGGAGCCGGCGGATAACAACGAACATAAGATCATTAACTGTCCGGTTCCCGGATGCCCTATGGCAGGAAAATCAGAAGTTTTAAATAAAAACGGTACGATTAGTTATGTTGAATTAGTGAAATAATTCTTCATTAGGAATTTTTATTTATTTTTGGGGGACAGAGGAAACCTGAAATCCCTATCTTAATGATTAACAATATATTAAATTGCAGAAAGAAAACTTTTAGAAAGACTTTTTTATTATTGCTTTTCATATTGTTACCGGTAGTTTCATTTGCCTCATCGGGTGAACCACCATCTATTGGTCCGATAAGAATCGAATTTTTAATCTTCGGATTTACTCTCATTTGTGTAGCATTATTTCATAAACAAACTTTCTGGGTGGCGGTCATCGGATTAACTGTCCTTCTGATATATAAATTCATTTTTGATCCCGGGTTTCACCTGATGGAACACATGTTCGGGGAGACTCCGTTTATTGATCAGCTAAAGGATGCAGAGCTTCGCGAGGGGGAGTGGGGCATCATTCTGAATCTTCTCGGGCTGCTGCTCGGATTTGCAATTTTGTCAAAGATATTTGAAGAATCTCATATTCCTAAAGTCCTTCCAAGATATCTTCCGGATGACTGGAAAGGTCCCTTATTACTCCTGGTTTTTGTATTTATCATGTCGGCATTCCTTGATAACATAGCAGCTGCGCTTATCGGCGGCACAATTGCGCTGGTAGTATTCAAGAATAAGGTACACATCGGGTATCTGGCAGCAATGGTGGCAGCTAGTAATGCGGGTGGCAGCGGCAGTGTTGTAGGCGACACAACCACGACCATGATGTGGATTGACGGAGTAGCTGCCGTTAATGTCCTTCATGCATATGTTGCAGCAATTTTTGCCTTTCTGGTCTTTGCATGGATCGGTTCTCATCAGCAGGATAAATATTTCAGGATCCAGAAGGACCCGGTTAAAGGAATAAAGATTGACTGGAAACGTATAATGGTAGTTGGCCTTATTCTTATAGGGGCAATACTTTCCAATATCTTTTATGATATGCCGGCTCTTGGAGTATGGATTGCTCTTGTTGCCGGTACGCTGATAATAAAAGTCCCTTGGAGAGAAATCCCGGGGGCCATCAAGGGAACGGTTTTTCTTCTCTGCCTTGTTACGTGTGCATCAATGATGCCTGTGGAAGAGCTTCCTGACGCTTCCTGGATTACTGCCTTTTCACTTGGATTTCTTTCTTCTGTATTCGATAATATCCCTCTTACAAAGCTTTGTCTTGACCAGGGTCATTATGACTGGGGAATGCTTGCATATGCAGTCGGATTCGGAGGATCTATGGTCTGGTTCGGTTCTTCAACCGGTGTGGCAATTACTAATAAGTTCCCCGAGGGACGTGATGTGATACTCTGGCTCAGAAAAGGATGGCACATAGTTATTGCCTATGTTGTCGGATTCTTCGCTTTATATCTTATAATGGGATGGGAACCTGCCGATAATAAAGAACATAAAATTCTGAATTGTCCGGTTCCGGGTTGCCCGTGGGCAGAGCAAAGTAAAACCATGGAAGGTTCAGTGAGCTACCTGGAGCTTGTGGAAATTAAATAGCCGGTATTCTTCACCAGAGGGGCGTAATAATTATCGTTAACTTTTATTTATTGCTTTCACTATACTCCCTGAGCAGGGACTGGAATATTTCTTTTACAGATGATATATTAGTTGCCCTGTATGCATTTGCTCCTGCAAAAGCATAACCATGCTCAAAATTTCCTTTCAGGGCATTAATGAGCGCAATTATAATACAATAGGGGCTTTTATCTATATCACAGGTTTTAATACACTTGAACGGACATTTTTTGGGTTGCTTCTTTCCTTCCCTTACCTTGGTTATAAAGCTGCTGAGGATTGCCCTGCCAGGCATCCCGACCGGACTCTTTATGATTTCGATATCCTTCTCTTCAGCGTCGATATATGATTGTTTGAATTTCGGTGATGCATCACATTCCTCGGTAGTTACAAATCTTGTTCCCATCTGTACACCGGCGGCACCAAGCGCAAGGATATTATGAATATCTTCTCCTGTATAGATCCCTCCCGCTGCAATGAGCGGAATTTTCTGGTTAAATTTCTCTTCAAATGGCTTCAGCTCACTGATAATCTCCGGAACAAGTTTCTCAAGTGAATAATCCTTGTCATCTATCTGTTCTTCCTTGAAGCCTAAATGTCCGCCTGCTTTAGGACCTTCAACAATTACAGCATCAGGCAAGTAGTCATAATTTGTCTTCCACTTTTCACAAATTATCTTTGTTGCCCTTGCCGAAGAAACAATTGGGACAAGTTTTGTTTTACTCTCTTTCTTTAAAAATGACGGCAGATCCAGCGGAAGACCTGCTCCGGCAATTATCAGGTCAACTTTTTCAGAGATGGAAGTCTTAACCATGTCTGCAAAATTCGACATGGCTACCATTATGTTAACACCAATTACCCCAAGCGTTTTTTCTCTTGCCTTCCGTATCTCTTCCTTAAGGCCCATTATACTTGCTTCAAGGAAGTTTTCCGAAAAATTTTTGTACAAAAGTCCAAGCCCCGCTGATGAAATTACACCAATTCCTCCTTCATTAGCAACAGCTGCGGCCAGACCGGAAAGTGAAATTCCAACTCCCATGCCGCCCTGTATGACAGGAACAGCTATTGCGATATTGCCTATCTTCAATCCGTTCAATTTCAATATTTTTAAATTTGTGCAAAGGTATGCTTATATTGAGAATGGCAAGCTGAAAAAGAGATATTTAACCTATTTTAAGTATTGCCCGTCATCGTTTTGTCCGGAAATTGATTTCCCGGGCTAGAATAAAAATCTTAACTTTAAAATCGTTTTATCAAACGATACAACATGAAAAAAATAATCCTTGCCTCAGTATTATGTATATCAGCTGTACTCTGCGCTTCTGCCGATACCGAAAAGGATATCAAGGCTGCACTCAAGCATGTTACGGTTTATCCCGACAGGGCGCAGCTCACCCACGAGACATCAGTTGAAATTCCTGCCGGCAATACACTCCTTAAGCTGGGTGGTCTTTCACCATATATTGATGTCCAGAGTATCCAGGTAAAAGGATACGGAGGATTTACAATCCTGTCAGTCAACCTCCGGAATAACTATCTGGAGAATCTGGAAGAAGTGCCGGAAATAAAAAACATCAGAAGCCAGATAGAAGCCCTGCAGCTAAAGGTTGAGGATGAAAAAGCAGCAATCACCGTACTTAAGGAAAAAGAGGCTTTCCTTGTTGCAAACAGGGCAATCCTCGTCAAGGAAACGACATTCTCAGTTGAACAGCTTAAAAGCGTTATGGATCTGTATACCAGCAATATGGACCAGGTTACCACAACAGTGCTGAAGAAAAACAGGCTTATAAAGGACTACGAAAAGCAGATAGCAATCCTTCAGAAACAGTTATCTGACAGTATCGGAAAAAATCAGCTGCCATCAGGTGAAATATCAGTTTCGGTAAGCGCTGATAAAGCAGTTACTGGAAGACTGACATTTGCCTACGTGGTTTCAAATGCCGGATGGTACCCGACATACGATATCAGGGTTGATGATATAACTAAACCGGTAAATATTTTTTACAAGGCAAATGTCTATCAGAATACTGGCACTACATGGAAGGATGTGAAGCTGAGTTTTTCAAACGCCACGCCATGGATAGCCGGAACAGTGCCTGTGCTTTATCCCTGGTTTATTGACTTTTTCACACCCATGCCGATAGTAAGGGCGAAAGCAGCTGGTGAGGCAAAAAGCCGGGCTCCGATGGTAATGGAATTGTCTGTTGCTGATGCCATGAAAGAAGAGGAGGCTGCACCAGTCATGGTTGAGAAACAAGTTGGGGAAACAACTATATCATTTGATGTTGCCGTACCTTATACTATTGAATCTGACGGCAAATTCCAGACAATCGAGATCCAGAGAACAACCACCGATGCAGAATATAAATATGTTGCAGTACCCAAGCTGTCATCCTATGCCTATCTTACCGGGAATATAGCCAGCTGGGCTGAACAGAGTCTCCAGAGCGGGGAAGCAACTCTGTACTTTGAGAACACCTATGTGGGCAAATCGGAACTCAATGTAAACCAGCTGACAGATACTCTTACTCTTTCTCTTGGAACTGATAACAGCATCCTCGTAAAGAGAGAAAAGCGTCAGGATTTCACCAGTAAAAGAGTGATCGGAACAAACAAGACAGAGACATATTCATTCCTGATCACAATCAGGAATAATAAGTCAAGCCAGGTAAGGATCACGCTGAAAGACCAGATACCTGTATCATCGAACAGCGGGATAACCGTTGAAGCAACAGAGCTGACCGGAGGAAGGCATAACCAGCAGACAGGTGAGATAAGATGGGATCTTGAGATAAAACCGCAGGAGACAAAACAGATCATCCTTTCATATTCGGTGAAGTATCCGAAAGACAAAACTGTTATTCTTGAATAATCCCCTTTCAATGAGTATACTGGGAAATATTATATGGCTCATTTTCGGGGGAATTGTAATTGCCGTTGAATATTTCATCGGCAGTATTGCCCTCATGGTAACAATAATCGGCATGCAGCATTTTAAGCTTACGGCCGTTGCTTTGAATCCTTTCGGGAGAGATATAGTAAATTTCTGAATTTATATAAGAAAATTTTACCGCAGAGCAACAGAGAAAAGATTTATGAACAAGGATTGCCTTCAGCGAGCTCGCAAGCTCGGTTAACGATTTTAGAATGTCGATGTGAATTTTATTCTTAAATCAAAAATCGGAGTTCCTTGTTCTATATTCAAGTGGTTAATCTGGGGCCCCTGATGATACCTCTTTCCGAATTCCTTATGAAATCGATGATATAATCCCTGTCTGGTGATGGTTTGAATTCTTTTTCCACGTATTCAAGAGCCTGAGAGATATTCATTCCATTCTGATAGATTACCCTGTAGATACCGTGTATTTCATCTATTCTCTCTTTTTCGAATCCTCTTCTTGTAAGCCCGATGGTATTGAGTCCCATAAAGCATAGCGGGTCCCTGTCTGCTTTGATGAACGGAGGAACATCTGTGCGCACTTTTGAACCGCCGCCTATCATGACATGTGCACCGATCCTTACAAATTGGTGCACCATTGCGCCTGCACTGAGGATTGCCCAGTCATGTACCTTTACTTCGCCTGCAAGGCCAGCAGTGTTGCCAAGGATGCAGTTATTTCCCAGGTGGCAATCATGTCCGACATGGGAATATGCCATAAGAAGGCAGTTTATTCCAATTATTGTTTTGCCGACAGCGGCTGTGCCGCGGTTAACTGTTGCCCCTTCCCGAAGGGTCGTATTATCACCTATCTCTGCCGTTGTTTCTTCTCCCCTGAACTTAAGGTCCTGGGGTATCGCTGATACAACAGCTGTCGGGAATATCCTGCAGTTTTTTCCTATCCTTGCCCCGTCCATTACCACTGCGTTCGGACCAATCCATGTGCCGTCTCCGATTACAACATTACCGGCAATGTATGTAAAAGGCTCAACTGTCACATTTTCGCCTATTCTGGCATCGGAATGGATATATGCTGAAGGCGATATCATTGAAATACTATTTGTTTTTAATTACCTGTGCTGTCATTTCACCTTCCACCACAAGGTTATTTCCGACAAATGCCTGTCCATACATCGTTACAATTCCCCTGCGCATAGGATCGATAAGTTCCATCTTAAGGATGACTGTATCGCCCGGAATGACCTTGTGCTTGAATTTGAGCTTATCAATCTTCAGAAAATACGTTGAATATTTTTCCGGTTCCTCAATATTGTGCAGTACAAGGATCCCTCCTGTCTGTGCCAGGGCTTCAACAAGCAAGACTCCAGGCATAATGGGTTCATCAGGGAAATGACCCTGGAAAAAGGGCTCATTGAAGGTTACATTTTTAATCCCCACAACAATATTTGTGTCCAGTGATATTATCTTATCGACCAGGAGGAAAGGGGACCTGTGCGGAAGGCGTTTCTTAATCTCTTCGATGCTATATACTGGAGGCTGGGACGGGTCATAAACAGGGATGTTGAGTTTAGAAATAGTCCTTTTCATCTCCTGTCTCATCAGCTTGGCAAGTCTGGTGTTGGCATAATGTCCGGGGCGTGTAGCAACGACCTTTCCCTTGATAGGATGGCCTACCAGCGCCAGGTCTCCCATTATGTCAAGCAGTTTATGCCTGGCGGGCTCATTGGGATACCTGAGTTCTGTATTATTAAGTATTCCTGCTGTATGCTTGTTTATTCCAGGTCTGTTAAAAAGCTTCGCAATACGGTCTATTTCAGTCTGTTCAACTTCTTTTTCCAGTATAACAACGGCATTGTCAAGATCACCGCCTTTAATAAGTCCTATATTGTGCAATGGCTCAAGCTCATGGAAGAAGACAAATGTCCGACTTTTGCATATTTCCTTTTCAAAGTCCTTTATTGAATCAAGTATTGCATACTGGTTGCCAAGTATCCTGGAATTATAATCTATAAGAACATTGATGCTCAGGTGATCATCAGGATAGACTATCAGGTCAACTCCATGTTCTTCATCAGAGTATGTGATCTTTTGTTTTACAACGAAATAATTCCTGTCTTCCTTAAGGTCGGTAAAGCCTGCTTCTATTATCGCTTCAACGAATTCCCACGCAGCACCGCCCATTATCGGGGCTTCCGGACCATCGAGCTCGATCAGGACGTTATCGACCTGCATTCCATACAATGCGGCTAGGACATGTTCTATGGTGGCTGCCGAAGCATTATTCTGAACCAGTGTTGTTCCCCTGGATGTATCTGAGACTTGATCGACAAGAGCTTCAATCACCGGTTTCCCTGGAAGATCCACTCTGCAGAATTTATATCCGTGATTTGCCGGTGCAGGCTTGAATGTTATTGTAACATTAATGCCGGAATGCAATCCCTTGCCGCTTAGACTGACCTCCTTCGCAAGTGTCCTTTGTTTTTCGCCCATCAGTGGAAAATTGAAAATATTTTCGTGTACAAAAAAAATAAAAAAAAACAGAACAAGCTAAAAAAAAAGCTTATAACTGCATAAATTCCAATTATTTTCTATTAGACCGCCAGCTAAACTTACTTATTCTTAAGTGATTCAACCTCCTTTTCAAGGCTCTCTATTTTTGTTTTGAGTTCAGGCAATTTTTTGAAAATTATCGCAGATCTCAGGAAATTTTTATGGTCAATTGCAGGATAACCAGTCAGAACAGTATTTTCCTCCTTTATATCCCCGGGGACTCCCGATTGTGCTCCTAATCTGGTTCCGCTCGCGATCCTGATATGACCCGAAATGCCAACCTGCCCACCGATCATGCAGTTCCTTCCCACTTTCGAAGAACCTGCAATCCCCGATAGTCCTGCTATTACGGTATTCTCTCCCACTTCAACATTGTGCCCTATCTGTATAAGGTTATCGAGCTTCACTCCTTTCCGGATGATTGTGGAACCCATCGTTGCACGGTCAATTGCTACATTCGCCCCTATCTCCACATGATCTTCAATGACAACATTCCCAATCTGTGGTATTTTCATGAATTCCGTATCTGACTGCGGGGCAAATCCAAACCCGTCACTTCCGATAACTGTTCCTGAATGAATCGTGCAGCTCTCCCCGATAATACATTCATGGTAGATTTTCACACCGGGGTAAAGTGTACATCCGCTGCCAATTCTGGTCCTGTCACCAATATAAACATGTGGATATACTGAACAATTATCTCCCACAATAGCATTATCGCCAATATATGCATAAGCTCCTATATATGCATTGTCTCCGATTTTTGCGGTCGGTTCTATAACGGCTGTCGGATGAATGCCTTTTTTCCTTGGTTTTGCCTGGTCGATAAGCTGAAGAAGGGATGCAAATGATTCATAGGCATTATCCACTTTTATCATGGTGGCGGTGACCTTTGCAGAAGGCACCAGGCTCTTGTTAACCAGGACTACAGATGATCTTGTGGTATACAGGTAATGCTCATATTTCGGATTCGCAAGAAATGAAAGAGCTCCTTCATGTCCTTCCTCAATCTTAGCTACTGTATTGACAACGGTATCAGGATCTCCCACTATTTCACCTTTCAGAAATCCGGCTATTGTTGCTGCTGTAAATTCCATAATTGATATAATTAGTTATCTGTACTCTTTTGGATAGCATAAAAAATATTTGGTAATTCTCTCTGACAGGAACCTGTGATCGAAAATATCCGAAACGGCCGATATGCCGGCTGTTCCCCCCGATTTAAGCAATATCCTGACTTCCGGGGCATCAGGGGTATATGCCAGGTTTGAGATGCTGTTCGTGAATACATAATAATCCGTCATTTCCTTACCGATGCCTTTCAGATCGGCTGCCATGGCTTTCAGTCTGTTCACCCTTTCCTTAGGGAACGGTTCATTCTGCAGTTCTATTGCGAGCAGATCTCTTTTCATCAGTCTCACTGACAGATCTGAAAGTATCTTATCAGAATGATCAGCCCAGTATTTTGCCGAAACCAGTATATCTGAATCATCAAGTCTTGTGAAGGTTGAGGCTACCAGGCCGGGAGTAAAATTTCCGTCCCTCAGCAGATCGTCAGGGCCTATCTTATTGTAAAGGAAGAAACGCAGAGCCGGAGTGGAATAGAGATCGATCCCCTCGCCTGCAAGCTCCTTTGCACGCCTGAGGATTTTTACAAGCAGGTTTTCCGATGAAAGAACCGTTTTATGCATATATACCTGCCAGTACATAAGCCTGCGGGCTATCAGGAATTTTTCGAGCGAATAGATACCTTTTTCATCTACCACCAGAGTGTCATCAACAACGTTAAGCATCCGGATGATACGGTCTGAACCTACGGATCCTTCAATGACACCTGTGAAGAAACTGTCTCTCCGCAGATAATCCAGCCTGTCCATATCCATCTGACCTGCAATTAGCTCGTGAAGGAATTTCCTGTGATATGTCCCTTTGAATATTTCAATCGCAAGGTTGAGCCTGCCCTGGTAAAATTCGTCCAGCTTTTTCATCATCAGAAGAGAAAGATCTTCATGTGAGATGCCTGTTATTATTGAGGTTTCGAGAGCATGAGAAAAGGGACCATGTCCTGCGTCGTGCAATAGTATGGCAACCTGTGCTGCCTCTTCTTCCTGAGGTGAGATTTCGACTCCTTTGCTTTTTAGCGTCCTCAGGGCCAGATCCATGAGGTGCAATGCCCCGAGGCAATGCTGAAACCTGCTGTGCACCGCTCCCGGATATACAAAGCTTGTCAGCCCGAGCTGCCTGATGTTCCTCAGTCTCTGGAACCATGGATGCTCGATAAGGTCAAAAATAAAATCACCCGGGATATTTATAAATCCATATACAGGATCGTTGATAATCTTTCGTTTATTTGTAATAAATGCCACTCTTCTAAGAATAATTGACCTACAAAAGTATGAATTTGTTTTAATAAGGAATACAGGATAAATGCTTTATGTTACTTTGTACCTTTGTGCCTTGGTGCCTTGGCGGTAAAAAAAATTGCCACAAAGACACCAAGGCACAAAGGTACACCAAGGAAGTTTTTAATAAATTTAACTTTTTAAGCAACAATTGAAATAAATTACGTCTTTATTGCGTAATACCCTGCAATAAACTACCAAAAAACCTCTCCGGTAACATGAAAATTGAAATTCAGGGGCTGAACAAGATATATCCCAATGGCAATCATGCGTTAAAGGATATCAACCTTGAATTCCGGACCGGGATGTTTGGATTACTTGGGCCAAACGGAGCAGGGAAATCAAGCCTGATGAGAATAATGGTGATGCTGATGAAGCCTTCCTGCGGGGTGGTGCTTGTTGACGGGAAAGATATTCAGAAACACAGAAAGAAGATCAGAAGCATACTCGGATATCTGCCTCAGGATTTCCGTTTCTTCACTTCGCTTAAAACATGGGAATTTCTGGATTATTCGGGTTCTCTGGCAGGGATGAAAAATAAAAAAGAAAGGCTTTCAGAGGTCGACAGGCTTCTTGATCAGGTAGGATTGCTTGAGGTACGTGACCGCCAGGCAAACAGGCTGTCAGGTGGCATGAAACGCAGGCTTGGAATTGCACAGGCTCTTATCGGCAATCCGAGGATCATAGTCGTTGATGAGCCGACCACCGGGCTTGATCCTGATGAAAGGATAAGGTTCAGAAATATTCTCTCCCATCTGAGCCAGAATGATGTTACTATAATCCTATCGACACATATTGTAGGGGATATTTCTTCCACATGTCAGGGAATGGCATTGCTGAACAAAGGAGAGGTGGTATTTACAGGATCGCCTGAAAGCCTTGTTAAACAGGCTGAAGGCCACGTCTTTAAGCTTAACCTTACCCCGCATGAATATGAGACGGTTAAGGAGCACTACGATGTGATCTCCACCATACCTGTAGAATCGGGCTGGGAGGTTCAGATAGTCGCAGATAAAATTCCGGATTTTGAATCAACAACAATTATTCCTAATATAGAACATGCATACGTATACTATATGGAGCATATGATGCATGCCGACTTAACTGAATAAGGCTGCCGGGGAGATCATGACATTTCTGCATAACATAAGAACAGTCGCCAGGTATGAGGCGACGATCCTGAGAAGAAGCTGGTTCTTCAGGCTCTTTTCAATTGGTGCTCTTGTGATTTTTACCTTCATGAATATAGGTATTTATTCTCCTGTCGGGGATGAGCCCTGGGAATTCATCTCAATCCCGTCATCAGTGCCCCTTATGAACCTTTACCTTCTGAATATCGCACAGGCTGTTGTGGTGATATTCCTTGCCGCCGACTTCCTGAAAAGAGACAAGAAGGTCGACACAAATGAGGTCCTTTACACCAGGTCGATGTCGAACTTTGAATACATTATGGGGAAGACATGGGGCATTCTGAGGCTCTTTCTCGGGCTTGATGTACTAATCCTGTTAATCGCCCTGGTTATAAACATTATTTCAAAAAGCATGACAATCGACCTGATGTCATATCTCTCCTACCTGCTAATAATCTGTGTGCCAACAATTGTGTTCAGCCTTGGGCTCGCATTCATGCTTATGTCTGTTATAAGGAATCAGGCAATAACTTTTCTTATCCTTCTTGGAATAGCTGCACTGGATATGTTCTGGCTTTACTTCCGGTTCGGTTCATTGTTTGATTACATGGCATTCGGGCTTCCTGTTTTCAAATCGGGGGTAATAGGATTTGACAACCTGCATTATATCCTGAACCAGCGCCTGCTTTACTTTTTCCTGGGACTTGTATTTGTCTTTATAACGGTACTTTTATTCAAAAGACTGCCGCAGTCACGGTTTCTCACAGGCGTGAGTTACATATTGCTGGTCATATTCCTGGCAGGTGCGGCAATCTGCGCAAGCAATGCCTGGTCAGTTTATAAAAATGACAAAAATGAAAGGAACCTGGTAATTGAGACCAACAGACAGTTTGAAAACAGAAATTTTGTCAGCCTGACAGATGCGACGATTGATTTTTCGCATAAAGGAAATTCATTTAATGCAACGGTCTTACTGAAATTTGTGAATGAAAATAATGGGAATCTCGATAAATACCTCTTCTCTCTGAATCCCGGATTGAATGTATCATCTGTTACATCGGGAGGCAGGGAGCTGGTCTTCACGAAAACACACCATATAATCGAAATTGAACCCCGGGAATCACTTCCTCCGGGACAGCAGGATAGCATTGTCATTTCATATTCCGGTACTATTAACGAATCATTCTGTTATCCTGATTATGTTGAAAACATAAAGGAAAATCCTTTCCGGCTGGGGATGATGAACGTGCACAAGCGTCAGGCATTTCTTTCGGAAAACTATGTGTTGCTGATTCCCGAGACACACTGGTACCCTGTGCCGGGTCTTAATTACTATCCTTCCAATCCGGCCAGAATAAAAGTAGACTTTACACTATATACTTTGCGTGTAAAGACGGGGGAAGGACATACAGCGGTTTCGCAGGGAATAATGAAACAGGAAGACGGATATTGCGTTTTTACTCCCGAATCGCTTCTCACCGGCCTTACACTGGCTCTCGGAGATTACAGATCAGACACCCTGACAGTGGATACCGTCAGATATATCAATCACTATTTCCCCGGGCACGATTATTACAAAAAAGACCTTGCAGAGATCAAAGATACTTTGTCACTTCTTGTTTCAGGCATTATGAGAGACCTGGAGGTAAGCTTCTCAACAAAATACCCTTTTAAAACGCTGAGGCTGCTGGAAGTACCGGTTCAATTCTATTCACTTCCCAGGACTAACACACAGACCAGGGCTGAGGTACAACCTTCCATGGTACTGATTCCCGAAAAATTATCGACAACCCAGAATGCAGGCTTTCAGAAACGGTTCACCCGCAACAAGAAAAGAATGGAAAGGAACAACCAGGTGATAACAGACAAAGAGCTGCAGGTAAGATTATTTAACGACTTCATAAGAAATACATTTATAAGCGGCGAGAATTTCAGGTACAGGAACGGTGTTGTAACAAATGAACCTATCCGGTACAGGTTGGGTCCAAGTTTTTATTTCTATAAGAATAATTTCTTCTCTACGGAATACCCTGTTATCAATGCAGCCTTTGAATCCCATCTCCAGAAAATAAATGTGCCGAGGGAAGGTGGTTTCGATTACAGATCATTTATGGGAGGGCTCTCTGACATTGACAGGACAAACCTGATATTCAGGGGAGGAAGCTTCAGGGATATTCTTGCTATGGATCCGTCGATTGATACGATCAGGCTGATAATTACTCTTAAGGGAGATTATCTATTTAATTTCTTCAGATCGAAAGCCGGCATACCAGAGTTTAATGAATTTTTCCGTAAATATGTCGAAGATAACCGGTTCAGGAGAGTGGACGTAAAGAAGTTTAATGATGATGTAAAGGAGGAATTCGGTTTTGAGTTTTATCCTTCCCTGGATGACTGGTTCAACGCAAAAGACCAGCCGGGATTTCTTTATACCGATCTGCAGGTAAATGAAATCCTGGTGGAAGACAGAGTAAGGTACCGTGTGTCCTTTGTTGTATCAAACCCGGAACCTGTGTCAGGGATTTTCAATGTGTCCTTCAGAACAACGGGACCGGGAAGCAGCAACCGCCAGATGTCAATAACCACCCAGCAGGGTATGGGGGGAACCTACTCATTCTCTGCACAGGGACGGGGAATGGATGTTACAGATATCTCCAGAATTGTATTACTGGGGCCGGAGGAAGCAAAGAAAATCAGCATAATTCTTGATTATGAGCCCCGCGCAATGCTGATCAACACACTTTATGCAAAGAATATCCCGGGAGAAATTAATATGCCTGTTGATCAAGTAAAAAAATCAAAAAGCAGAAATGGAATATCTGACGGAGAAGAGTTGATGGAATCATTACCGCGGTTTTCATACACCGGTGAATTAATCGTCGATAATGAAGATCCCGGATTTGATCCCGGACCCAGTCTGTTCCAGGGACGGCTTAAGAAGATCCTGAAGATAGAAAGCAGCACGGGAGATATTTACCAGCAGATAAGAAGGTATAACCGACCGAATTACTGGCAGCCAGTTGTAAATTCGTATTACCATGGCAGGTATATTCTTTCGGCAGTTTATACTGCCGGCGGCACAGGCGACAGGTCCGTAAAGTGGACTACGCCAATTGATGAGTCGGGCTATTATGATGTTTATTGCTATATCGGTAAGGTTAATGAACGTATGACTGTAACCAGGGGAACCGGTGCTCCCCCGCCCCCGGGCGAAGAACCGCGGGGAGAAAGCATTTATAAGGATATGCATTACAAAATATATCATGATGAGGGTATCGAGGAGATAACGGTTGATTTTGAAAATTCGGAAGCAGGATGGCATAACATGGGAAGGTATTATCTCACTCCCGACAGCGCAAAGGTTGAGTTGACAAACGAGTCAACTGGAAGGGTGGTACTCGGGGATGCAATAAAGTGGGTGAGGGCGAAATAGCAGGCTGCCGGCGTGTGGGGTAAGAGGGAAAGAAAAAGGTTAAGAAATTACATATTTAAAATGAAAAAGTCATTCAAAACAAGGCAAACTGTTCTATTATCTGGTTTTCTGTTGATAATCAGCACACTATCAGGGCTTTCACAGAAAGGGCTGATTCTTGAGGAGGCGCTGAAGATCGCAGAGACGAACAGTCCTACAATGAAAAAAACAAGGCTCAGCCTGATAAGGAGTCAGGAGAACCTTAATGCTCAGCAAGCAGCTTTGAAATCGAATTTTTCTCTGTCAATAAACCCTATAGGCTACAGCCAGAACAGGACTTTCAATGAGCTGATATCCAAATGGAATTCAACCAGGACAACCGAAAGCTATGGTCTGTTTACCGTGTCACAGCCAATAGTGCTTACCGATGCCAGGGTCTCTCTGACAAACCGGTTTGGCTATACTGACTCTTACAGTGAATACACTGACCAGACAACAAAAGGATTCAGCAATAATCTGTCCCTGAACCTTGATCAGCCTCTTTTTACATATAACAGGACAAAGCTTCAACTTAGAGAACTTGAGCTTGCTCTTGAGAACTCACAGCTCAACTATGCGATCCAGCTGTTGTCGCTCGAGAATATGGTAACCCAGGCATTTTATTACGTATACCAGCAGCAGCAGAGCCTTGCTATAGCCAGCCAGGCCTACCAGAATATGATACAGAGCTACGAGGTTTCCAAAAACAAGGTGGATGCCGGAATCTCACCCCGGGAGGAAATGTTTCAGGCTGAGCTTAACCTTGCAACTACAAAATCGGATTTCGAAAACAAACAGGTTGACCTTGATAATGCCAAGGATGATTTCAAGATCATGATCGGAATGAGCCTTTACGATGATCTCATTGTCTTGCCCAATATTGATGTTGATACTGTCAAAATTGATATCGCATTTGCTATCGACCAGGGCCTGGCAAACAGGATGGAGCTGAGACAAAGGAAAATAAGTATTGAGGAATCTGAATTTAACCTTATACAGACCAAATCACTAAATGAATTCAGGGGAAGTCTCGGCCTTTCTATAGGTTTGTTCGGAGATAATGAAAAATTCGGAAATGTATACGATAATCCGACCGATAATGAAAGTGTATCTCTTTCTCTGATCATCCCTTTGTGGGACTGGGGAGAAAAAAAATCGCGCATCAAGGCATCAGAAGCAACAATTGAAACAGCAAATATTTCCCTGGAAGAAGAACAGAACGACATAATTCTCAATATAAGGAAAGTCTACAGGAACCTGCTCAATCTTCAGAACCAGATAGGAATAGCCCGTCAGAATGTCACCAATGCACAGCTTACCTATGACCTTAATCTCGAAAGATATAAGAACGGAGATCTGACTGGTATGGACCTTAATATCTATCAAAACCAGCTTTCGGAAAAGCAGCTTTCATATACCAATTCACTGATATCCTATAAGCTGGAACTGCTGAACCTTAAAATACAGACTCTTTATGACTTTGAAAACAAGAAGCCTGTTTCACCGGTAATGTCTTTGAAATAAAGAATAATTCGAAATAAAATGAAGAAAAATTTAATTCTACTGGCAACTTTGATATTAGCATTTTCGGGATGCCGTAACCAGGATCAGAACCTGACTGCAGATGTTGAAATACCCGTTTCGATCGAAGAACTTAAGCTTAAAACAATAGAGGAATTTGTAAATACAACGGGAACAGCTTTCCCGAAGGGAGAGATTGAACTCAAGACAAAAATAGCCGCTACATATTTTCTTGAGAAAAATCCGCAGACCGGCAGGATGTGGCAGATGGGCGACAGGGTAAAAACAGGTGATCTGATCGCCAGACTGGAGGATGAAGAGTATGTCAATTCAGTGCAACTGGAGACAAACCAGCTGAACCTTGAGCTGATGGAAACAGAGCTCCGAAAACAGGAGTCCCTGTATGAAAAGGGAGGCGTCACCCTCAAGGAGCTCAAGACTGCAGGCATAAACTACGAGAATGCCAAGACAACCGTTATCAATTCAAAACTACAGCTTGAAAAGACAAAAATCACAGCACCGATTGACGGTGTGATAGTCGATCTGCCATACCAAACCCAGGGTACACAAATCGAAACAGGAGCGGCAATTGCCACGATAATGGACTATAAGACAATGTACATGGATGTCCAGCTTCCAGAAAAATATATTTCCGACATCAAGAAAGGACAGCTTGTCATGCTGACAAACTATACTATTCCGGAAGATACCATAATCGGACATATAACTCAATTATCACCTGCAATAGACGCTGATACAAGAACCTTCAAGGGTACCGTATCCATTGATAACCTTGAATTTCTGCTGAGGCCCGGGATGTTCGTAAAAGCCGATATTGTAACAGACCGCCAGGATTCAGTAATTGTAATTCCCAAGAGTATCATTCTTTCGCGCCAGAGAGGCAAAACAGTATTTATCGTCGACCGCGGTGTTGCAGCGGAAAGGATCATTGAGACCGGACTGGAGAATATCACTGATGTGGAGGTTACCAGGGGACTTGAAAAAAATGAGCGAGTGGTGATCAGCGGCTTTGAAACCCTGAGCAACAGGTCGAAGGTGAAAATAATCAAATAACAGATATGAACGCTATTGCCCGATTTGCTGTAAGATATCCGGTCACAGTGCTAATGCTGGTGCTGGGTATTATCCTGCTGGGATTCATCTCATTCGGTAAGCTCGGCACCGACCTGTTCCCTGATCTCAACACACCAAAGATCTATATCGAACTAAAGGCAGGTGAAAAGCCTCCGGAGGAGATTGAAAAGAATTATGTTGACCAGATCGAATCCCTCGCCATGAGGCAGAGCAATGTGACGCAGGTCTCATCAGTGTCACACGCCGGCTCAGCAAATATTACCGTTGAATACGGCTGGAACAAGGATATGGACGAGGCATTCCTCGATCTTCAGAAAGAGCTTAATTCATTCAGCCAGAACTCTGATCTTGAGGATTTTACAATCTCACAGTATGATCCCAATGCATCTCCGGTCATGATCGTGGGACTCAGGAATGACCGTATTTCCAATATGGATGAGCTCAGAAAAACCGCCGAAAATTATATCCGTAATGAACTTGTAAGGATCGAAGGCGTTGCCGATGTAAAGCTTACCGGTGTTGAAGAGAGTGAAGTGGTCATTGAGACAAACAAATATATCCTTGAATCATTCGGGCTTACATCAGACGGAATAGCAGCACAGATCAGCAACTACAACCGGAATGTTTCGGGAGGTTCAATTGTTGACATGGGAACAAAATATGTGGTGAAAGGTGTCAGTGTTCTCGAGGACCTCCGGGATCTTGAAAATATTATTGTCGGTTTCAGGCAGGCATCATCTGCAGGCGGTACTTCTCCTGCAGGTGTTTCTGCAGCTTCAGCTGCAGGCTCCTCAGTTGTTTCAGCTTCTGAAAGGGTGCCGGTTTACCTCAGGGATATTGCGAAGATATCATTTGCAAATAAAGACCCTGAGAGCATCGTTACAATAAATGGTGAGAGATGTGTCGGGCTTTCAATATACAAGGAACCAAAGTTCAATACCGTTGATGCGGTAAAAAGCCTGGAGAAGGCTATTTCTGAACTTGGAAAAGCATTGCCGGGGTATGAATTCATAAAAGTGCTTGATCAGGGAACTTATATTAACAACTCAATCGGAGAAGTAAAAAACACATTAATAATAGGTATTCTCCTCGCCGTATTTGTCCTCTATATATTCCTGAGGAGAATAGGGACAACCCTGGTAATAAGTATCGCAATCCCTGTATCTGTTATTGCTACATTCAACCTGATGTACTTCAATCATCTGACGCTCAATATAATGACACTGGGGGGACTGGCTCTCGGTGCTGGAATGCTGGTTGATAATGCAATTGTTGTGCTCGAGAATATAACCCGCCTGCGTGAAGAAGGAATGGAACTGAAAGAGGCGGTCATAAACGGAACAGGACAGGTAGGTGCTGCAATTACAGCTTCAACAATAACTACTATTGTTGTTTTCCTGCCCATAGTATACCTGCATGGAGCTTCCAGCGAAATGTTCAGGGACCAGGCATGGACAGTGGCTTTTGCACTTCTTTCATCACTGGTTGTGGCAATGCTTGTGATCCCCATGCTTGTCTCAACACTCTTCTCCGATAAAAAGAAAAAAGCTGTTATCAGCGCCCCGGTCAAATTCACCTGGTATACCGGCTTTCTTGAAAAAACCGTGGAAAAAAGAAAGCTTGTCATACTCCTCGCTGTCATCCTGCTTGGTGCCACTGCCCTTCTAATACCGCGGCTCGGAAGTGAGTTCATGCCTAAATCGGAATCGGCCGAATTCACTATTGAACTGAAGCTACCCGAAGGAACAAGCCTTGAAAGAACCTATAGCACCGCAGTCAATACAGAAGGTATAATCAGGGAGATGCTTGGTAATAAGCTGAGACTGATTTACAGCCAGTCGGGAGAAGATATAACCTCAACTTTAAGCCAGACATCAACGGTAAAAGGTGAAAACACAGCTTCACTTAAAGTGATACTTGCCGATGAATATGCATCAGAGACTGAAAATGCAATTACACTTATTGAGAATTACCTGAAGACCGTTCCCGGTATGGAGGTAAGCTTCACCAGGGAAGAGACAGCCCTTCAGACCGCACTGGGAACAACGGAATCTCCTTTTGCACTTGAGATCTCAGGAAAAGACTACAACGAACTTGAAAAGATACTGAATGAATCAAAAGTGATCCTTGAACAGAATCCGGGGCTCTATAATCTTACCACATCTATGGATGAAGGCTCTCCCGAAGTGGAAGTATCCATTGACCGTTTCAAGACCAGTTATTACAGCGTAACCGTTGAAAGCATAGTAAACCAGGTAAGGAGTTACCTGCAGGGAGCTGCAGCAGGCAGTTTTGAAAGAGAGGGCGAGATGAAGGATATCACGATTAAGCTCGGAGATATTTCGCTTCACCAGCTCCGGGATCTCATGATCACGGCGGGAAATGTAAAAGTACCGCTGAGCGAACTCGCTGATATCAGGACCATTGTAAGTCCCAGGGAGATCACCCGGAGGAATCAATCGAGGACCTGCTATATCTATGCCATGGTAAGACCGGATATGGCATTTGACAGGATAGTCAGGGATGCCGCATCATCGCTGAACTCAGTAACCCTTCCGGCAGATTACAAAATAACATTCACCGGCGAGGAGTTGAAAAGAAAAGAATCGACATCAAATCTCACCTTTGCACTTATCCTGTCACTTGTCCTCGTCTTCATGGTGCTGGCAGCACAGTTTGAATCAATAATCCAGCCTTTCATTATCATGCTGACAATACCGCTTGCGGGTGTGGGAACAATACTTACATTCTTCATCCTGGGGAAATCCCTGAATATGATGGCTTATATCGGTATAATAATGCTGGGAGGCATTGCCGTAAACAATGCCATCATTCTTATTGACCGGATCAACCAGCTGAGGGAGGCGGGTATGGAAAAGAAAGCAGCGATCATACTTGCAGGATCCCAGCGTATAAGACCCATCATCATGACAAGCCTGACAACAATACTTGCACTCCTGCCTCTTACGATAGGTATCGGGGAAAGCGCATCACTGAGGTCTCCAATGGCTCTTGCTGTTATTGGCGGGCTTGTCTCATCAACACTCCTGACACTTGTTATAATCCCATGTGTTTACTGGGTCTTTGACACTTTCAGCAGTTTTGTGAGAGGCAGGAACAAACCGGCTATTGAGGCTTTGTAATTTCTATAAGAAAGAAAATGGACTTTATCTTAAAAAGAAGGATCCTCATCAGCATGCTGTTCATCGGGCTCGCAATGCTCGGTTTCATCTCCTATAAGAAATTACCTGTTGAGCTGATACCCAATACCCAGCTTCCCGGGCTTGTCGTTCAGGTAGCCACAATGCTGGAAATGGATCCGTCGTATATTGAAACTCAGGCTATTGTGCCAATTGAAGGCGCCGTCGGAACGCTTGAAGACGTTGAAAAAATTGAATCAAATATCTCCTCCCGCTACGGGATCATAACTATTTTTTATAAGCAGAATGCCAATCTTAAATACGCCAACCTTAAGCTTCAGGAGAAGATTGATATAGTAAAGACTACTATCCCTGAAGAATTCATCATCAATGTGATAAAGATCGACTTCGAGGAGCTGACGAATCAGTTCATGTCGCTTGAGGTCAGGGGTGAAGGCGGTGTCGACAGGATCAGGAACATAACGGACAGGGATATCA